>Ga0228710_1001230_pt1 | contig 37635 bp, 13 predicted proteins | sample MedpolnodulmetaG_FD_177995 | JGI IMG/M metagenome (GOLD analysis project Ga0228710, IMG submission 177995) | Root nodule microbial communities from Medicago polymorpha collected in Santa Monica, California, United States - pink nodules | ecosystem: Host-associated > Plants > Roots > Nodule...
CATGATCTTTAGGTTACATGTGATGCTTGATTAAGGAACTCTAATCCTAACAAGTTTCACGCCCTATTAATCTCAAGTTTTAATCTTATAACATAGATACTTAGATTTTAAACAAACAAACAAATCACTCATTCAACTTAGAATGATAATTGATGTCGAATAGTCCATGATATCGCACTAGTCCCTGAGGAGACGATATATAAATACTTACTTTTGATATACGTAAATATATTATATCACAAAACATTCATCATCACATGCAAACCTTCAGCTGCTATTAAGAATAAAAATGGTGAAGGTGGGTCAACTTGCCTCAAGCCCCTTTCTACCAACATATTATGACAAAATTTCCATTAGAATATGAACATCTCATGATATTTCATAATTAGAACAATACAATCACAAAACAACATAAGTATTATACAGGGCAGATTGTCCAAATATAATAAATTCTTATAACAAGTCTACTCCACCAATATGCAACAAAGCCACTTATAAGAATACATGATCAACAAAAAAAAATCAATTATGAACCATTTTAAAAAGATAAATGTTAGCGTCACATATTCTAACATACATTTTCTAACATACTTTCTTTGATCGGTTAAAATTTACATGGGACCTATCAAACTTTTATGGGACCCATGTGATTTGGTGCAACCCAAGTGAATTTTAACCAATTAAAAAAAATGTGTTAAGAAGTGTGTGTTATATGACGTTAGCACTCCTCTTTTAAAAAAAAGAAGGGTAACACCGAGAATATATATCAGGCTTCCTGCATGTAAATATATATCATATTTATAAAATGTAACTCAATCAAGAATTCATACAATACAGCAATACACAAGTTTCCTTAAACGGTAATCCTTTAATTCTTGAAATCATAAGCTTCAATGCTCCAAACAATCAAAGTTTCCATTATAATCCAAAACAACACATTACACATGCATTTAAATACATCCAACCATAAAACCATATTATTACCACGTCTTGCTAATAATAATATATGTCCTTTCAAGAAGAAAAGAAGTGAATATTCATTTTTGTTTGAGAATGTATAACGAGTAACCACGGTACTCCCTGTACATAGCAAAATTATAAAATAGTCCTTGATTATATAAATAAAAATTCAACTATATTTTTTCCTTGAATGTGTAACAATCATCCTTTAATTATTAAAATCATACTTTTTAACGGATCAAACACACCTTAGTTGCTTCATATTCCTCCTTCTAGTTAAAATGAAAGCTTAACTATTTTCTTTTTCTTCCCATTCTAACTCATGCGCACAACACTCCTTCAACGACCGCTACTGTTCCCATTCTTTTTTCTTACTAATCTCTTTTCTACATGCATGTTGTCGTCACCTTTACATTCTTTTTCTTTTTAGGGAAATGTTAACAAATAACTTTAGAATATTTGTTAAGAAGTTTAAAATGAAAACTTTGTTCTAAAAATTATACATTTAATATATTGAACAATAAAAAGTAAAATTTTTTACCTAAATTTCATCAGTTATTTTTAATTTTAAATCATTAACAAATACCCTTAGAACACTTGTTAGTATGACCCTTCTTTATATCCCCTTATTCTTCTTGATCATTCGTTCCCCTTCGAAAGACCGTCATTTTTCTTTTTCTTTCTTTTACCAACATACTTATTCTTCTAATCTACCACATTGAGAAGGATTTAGCTCCATAACTTTCTGTTTCCCAACTGTCTTTCTTACAAAATTGCTCCAAATATTTCGAGACAAGCCTCCATGATACTTCATTCATCAAGTGTGTGTATATAATAACAAGTAGTAACACACAATCTTAAACATGAGCATCATCATATGGATACGCTTTTGATTTAGTAAAACAAAATTATTTGGAAACAAATAAATTCGAGGATATAACGTTTATGATCCTCTCCGGTTTAGATCATTTTACAGTGGTTGACTATTTCATAATTTTTTTATAGTTATTCTTGGTCTCTCCCTCAACCTCTTGTAATTTGACTACCCTTTATCTATGTAATTGATCACCGAACATTGAATTCAGTTAAATCTAATGCTTGAAAAGAGAATATTATGTGTTGGTTGATTTATTGGGATGAAATAATCTCTTTCGAGCCCCATGGGTGATGTTGTTAGGACTATGAAACAAGAAAGTGTGTTTTTTTTTTGAGAGATCAAGAAAGTGTGTTTATTTTTGTCCATCTTTGTTTCGGTTTATTAGAGTTATTGTATGGCTGGCAAGATTAATGACACTAATATGAGTTTTGATGTGATGGATAAGTATGATGTTGAGAACAACGATATCGCGATTAACTCATTGTGTTGTGAAATCAACCTTGATCGGAATTACACCAATGAAAAACAAAGATGTGTGGAGCAAAAGATAGTGGTAATCTTAGGTCTAAGTGTCTTCAAGCAACAACACACTCAAGAGCTAAAACAATGACACAAAACACTAGCCAAGCACAAAGATAAGCAAGCTTAAAGGAAGTAAACAAACACACACAAGATGGTAACCCAGTTCGGTCCAATATGACCTACTCTGGGGGAGAGAGCAGCTCTCCAATCCACTATGAGAAGATGTTACAAGAGGTTACAAAAAATCAGCCTTTTCCCTAATCTCTACCCTTTGTTTCCCTCACCACTCTCATATGAATCTTACTAGAGAATACACAAAGGAAGCTTTGGATCCTTCCAATGAGTTAATCTCACTACCCAAGGTGTTTACAATGTTTATCCCAACCCTAGAGACCCTCCTTACAAAGATAGTCAACCCTCAAGTTCCTCCCTTTGTGAACCCTAGGCCTCTAGCTTCAGCTCTCCTTCAAAAAATGTTGCAGAACCCACTTAAATACTAGTCACTACAGTCCAAAATCGCGTCACGGTTCTGTAAAATCGCGGCACGATTTTGTCTGAACAGCCGTTGTGACTAGTCTCTTTCAAGTGAAACTTAGTGAGGAAGTAGTTTAATCGCGTCACGATTTTCCGTCACAAGAACCAACCTCTCTGCCTATCCAATCGTGTCACGGTGCCAGAAATCGTGACACGATTTTAGGTTTCCCTGCGAACTCAATTTGAAGCCAATATACAACACATTGCTTAGCGTGACTTGTAGAGAAGAGAATCAAACTTGAGCGGGTGTGGAGTTTTTGTAGATAAGAGACTAGATTTTGGTGAGATGGTTATTTGTGTTGGTTGGAGTGAGGATAATGTAGCAGGTTACAATGATAAGGTTGCGAGGTTTCTTAAAGTTATGAAACATACACAACATTTTTTTATTTTTTTCCTATTGAGGTGGTTGAATGCATCCAGAGCTCAAATGACAATCAGTGATTGCTAAATTTTTTAACTGAAAAATTGGTTGCGGATTGTTACCTCTCATGGCGTACACTTGATCGACCGAATTGAAACTTATAATTAGATTAAAACACTTAAGCAACCAGCTCTTCATCATTTTCTTTGTAAATGTAAAAGATAGGTGGGATTTAGTTTAGTGTTTGGGTTAGTTTATTTAATTTATTTAAGGGTAGTGTTAATTTGTGCTCTAACCCAAAAGAAGAAACATTTTCTAAAATTTTGTGCATTTAATTGATTAAAAATTTAAAGATTAAATAGAATGCACACATTTCAATAAATTATTTTTATATTTGAATCATTAACTTTTGTCTTGACATTTCCCTTTATTTAAATACGTAAACATATTGATGAATTGAAATTACATTTTTTACTGTTATTGTTGTCTTGATTAATGGGAACACAACCAAAATTGTGTTGCATGAGTTTGATGGTGCTTTTGATGAAAGATATAGGGTTATACTTAAGGTTTAGGATTTTGAATATGAGATGAGATGAGATAGGTAGATTTAGTTATGCTCCCACTTAGGTAAGCCCCAGAGCAAAAGTCGGTCAATAAGCCCCTTTTTTCAACCAATTTTTCTATAAAAAGATATTACAAATTCCTTTTCAGAAAGAAAACTTCCCGATGCTTTTTTTTTTTAAATAAATATTTTTTCAAAAACAATTTTTTGCCAAAAACTTTTTCAAGAAAATGAGAGCTTTTTTTTTTTAATAGCAAAATATATATATATAATAAAAAGGATATAAGTACAATATACACCATAAGGCCACCCAAAGATGCCCTAAAAAACAAAAGCAAAAACAACACCCCCTAGGAAACAACAAAGGCCAAATCGAGGAAAAGAACCCCGAAAGGCACCACCAGACGCCCCAAGCAAGAAGAGGACGACAAGGAGAAACCACCCAAAAGAGACTGTCCCCAACCTGCAAAAACAAAAAACACCAAGACAAGCCAAGGGAACTAGGACGGGAAAGGATGAGGCGATGACCCCCCCCGGACCCCCACCACCAAAACCCTACCGCTGCCAACAAAGGACGGGTTGCATCTCCCACTCATGAAAGGTGCAGGAACTAGCAGGGTACTTAGCCAGGAACCACTTCCAAGCTAAGAGTTTAACTCTATCCACCACAAGCTCCTCACGAAGGGTGCCACCAGAAAAAATTAGGTCATTTCGGAACATCCAAACGGTTCAAATAACAGCATGCCAAACCAAAAGTAAACCTAGCCTAACTCTCTTCCCTCCTCCTAAACCCGTAAATGACAGAAACTGATGGGCAATATCTAAGGGGATCACAAACTCCTAGTGCAACCACCTAGACACCTGATACCACACAGGAAGAATAGAGGGACCTAACACATCCACCACAATGTCTAAATTACCTAACACATCTTATAAGTGTCTCTCTGTTAGTATTCGTGTCGGTGCCTTGAGAATGCTTTTAAATCAGCCAAAATAAATTCTCAATATTTTAATCTAAGAGGGGGTATGTGATTTTTAATAGAATAAAAAAAAATAAAAAAAATCAAGGGTATAAATGTAATATTATGTGTTTGGGCCAAAGTAGCTGGTTAAAGAAAAAACCAAAAGGGTATTTCCGTCAATACATATTCCTGTTGAAACCTTCCCGAACCGTGCGAAAATGGCGCCACCACCACCGATTCAGATCGAAAACTTCAAATTCAATTTTCTCCATTTTCATTTCAATTTCTTCAATTTCATTTCACAGATATTCGAAGTTCGAAACCGATGTTGAATCCGATTTTGAAATGGATAGTGTCGTGGTTTCGGAACGAAGTGGAGGCACCACCGCCGGTGGTGCTAGTTCCGCCGCTGTTCGATTTTCCTCCGATAGCGGCGCGTAACAGAATGCTTGAATCTTCATACGACGTCGTTTTTGGGAAACTCGCGTTGAGGTGTCTCTTCGATGATTATTTTCAACAACCGAAGCATTTCGTTACAAGAATTATGCTTAAGCCGATTGATGACCCTCATGTCGATCTCATTGCAACAGTATCGTCATTGCCTCGTTACTTTTTGTTTTTTTATTGCTGATGAATTTATAGATTTGATTTTAGTCTCTGCAATTATAGCATTTTAGAATATTCAAGTTATTTTGTTTAGATTCAGGTGTCAAGACACTTACACCGACACCCGACACTGACACCATATGACACTGACACATAGTAATCTAAGAAAATGAACTAATTGATGGTAATCACATGTGCTAGTGTTGTGTCGGTTACCTACACATACCGTACACGTGTTCGACACCTACACATAATGTACACGTATTGGACACCGGACGCACCTTCGATTAGAAGTGCATGTGATATCCCGTCATTGGAAATACCAACACATGTCTGATACTAGACATATGTCGGATACCGGAAACACCTTTGATTAGAAGTGTATGTGCTATCCAGTCATTGGAAATTTGAAATGGTTGGTTTTAGTCCTGAAGTCATGTGTGTCCCAATAAAATCATGCCATGTGGCTCAATAAGCTGATGTCAGAGACTAAAAACAACAATTTTTAAATTTGCAGATACTGAACCCAAACCGAAAAAATCTATATAGACTGAACACATCATCAAGCACTATCACAGACACCGGACAAGACAGACACATAGACTTAACACGACATTGACACATAGTAACTTAAGAAAATGACATAATCAATTAATCACATGTGACGGTGCGGCACGTCTCGGATACCTCAGAAATGGCAGTGCTGCTATAGAGAGATTCAGTCCCTGTAAATTTGAAAATGGTTGCTTTTAGTCCTCACGTCATACGTGGCCTAATAAAATCATGGCACATGACCTGATAAACTGATGTCGGGTACTAAAAACAACAGTTTTTAAATTTGAAGGGACTGAATCCAAACTAAAAAAATTCAAATCATGCTCAAACCAATTGATGATCCTGACGTTGATCTCATGGAAACAGGACCTCATTGCTCATTCATATTCTATGACTAAATCTGAACATCACATACATATGATATTAGTCTCTGCTATTACAGTGTTTTTTGGTTTTAGTTATGTAAATTTTTCTGTGTAGATTCAGTTCTGCAAGTTCAAAAACCATTGTTTTTAGTTCCTTACGTCAGCTTATTGGGCCACATGTGTTGTTGTTGGGCCACTTATACAGTAGGGACTAAAAACAATAACTTTGAATTTGCAAAACTTAACCTAAACATAAAAACCTTATTGGGACTAAAATTAAAAAACACTATAGTTGTAGGGATTAAAATTATATTTAAACTATTTAGTGATAAATAGATAATGTGTATTTTGATGAATTGATTTTTCTTAATTTTGTTTAGGTTTCAGGTCCTCTTGATCAGAAGCCTGACGAAAACATCAATGGAAATGCTTTGTTTCGCTGGCAAAGGTGAGTTCTATATTCTTCTTATATTCGATTGTTTGTGTCGGTATTGTTAAATAGCGGCTATAGATGTGCTATAGTGTAGCATAATTTGAACAGATCGTGATTGTTTTGTTCTGTGATACGTTGTTTAGTACAAAATGTTGTCGAATAGTGACTATAGCGGCGCTATAGCACGATTGCATAGTGGAATTTGAATGGACTGCTATGTTACGCGATCCGCGATTGACATCACTGTTTTTTATAACACTGATTTTTTGTTCTTTTGTCTGAGTAATATCTCATTTGAATCGATGATTATTATATTAGTCATTGCACAAAAGAAACACAAATACAATTTGAATCCATGTATAGATTGAGGACTAAATTCACCAATAGATAATAGAGTTTAATAGGGATGCACTGGCATTGTAAATTCGTTTAAATTGGCACATAAGCCAACTTAGGGATCACGTGTTGAAATAACTGCAAAATACTAGATTTTCTTCAGACAACAGTATAAAACTAGTTTTTACTGATAGTGCATGTCCCATTTTCTCTAAAAATGAGTAGATGAGATATAGGGGTGTTTAAGTAAAAAAAATTATTGTGTTGATTCTATAAACAATAGTATTAGGGATTTTAGAAGTCGTTCGTTAGGGTAACCACTTTAATTAAGCACTTACTTGATTGATAAACATTTATATAAGAAATTAAGCTGAAAGTAGCATATGATGATATCATAAGCTATTTTATAAGCTCGTCCTAATACTACACATCTGCTACTGTCATGAGATTAGCTCAAATAAAATCTTCTAATTGTTGTCTTAATAAAGCGCTGATTCACAAGTTATTTTGACAACGGTTTTGAAATAAGGTTGAAACAGCTTTTAAACATGTTATAAGTTATCTTTATAAGTAAGTATATCCAAATAATAATACTATAAGTATGTTTGTCATGAGATAAGTTTAACGAAGCTTTTCAATTGCTTTCTTAGTTGTGTTTATTTAGCGTAGGGTTAATATGATAATGATACATACCAAAGTTGAGGATGAAAGTGGGAGTTTATGCTTCTTGTTTTACTGAATATTGAGGTTTTATTTTATTTTCTTTTGGTGGTTATGTACTGTGCAGTGACATAAATGACCCTCATACGTTCATGGACCTTTATGTATCGACATCTGATCCGTAAGAAGCTCTGACTTGAATGAAATATGATAATGCAATTGATATTTGCTCCTATCATTTTGAATTGGAGTTGTGTGAGTGTTCTGTGTTGTTTGTCTGTTTAGGGTTTTGCAGATGAGGTCGTGCGCTTACTATCCCAGATATGGATTTGGAGCCTTCGGAGTGTTCCCTTTGCTGTTGAAGAATAGGTGTGTTTTGTTTGATGATGGTGGAAGAAGTGTGTGTTAGGTTCTTGTAGTTTAGCACTTCATCACAGATAGCAACATTCACAGCTGACAAAGTTCGCCAATTGTACAGAGAAACCTCCCAAGATTCTGGCGTCATGGGATTGAGATACGGTTCTGGAAATCTATCATGTGGAGTCACACTTATGCCTTTCGCCAGTAAGTTACCTAGTTTTATGCTAGTGACTTGAACAGATTTAGGATGAAATCAGATAAGATTTGAGAAAAGTGCTAGTATGATATAGTTTTTTTTGTTAGATATAGTTTTTCTTGTTAGATTTAGTTTCCCTCAAAAACTACCCTTTCTAAACTCCCAGAAAAGCACTAAAACTGCCTATTTTATTTTTGAGATTTTCATTTTCTTTACCAAAAAACTTGTTTAATTATTATACTAATACAACTTTTAAACATGTTATTTTTCATCAAAAACACGGTTTTTTTTTCAAACACAAACAAACATGTGATATATACACACAAGTAACCAGTTTTATGACAAAGACTTGTTGAAATTGGTTCACTAATAATCATGAGTGTTTACTAGTTTATTGTTGGAGATAGTAGGCGTTACAACAATACTGAAGAGGCATTCAAGTCTAAGATGGGCAACATCAGTTTTTGTATGTTACTAGTATATCTTGATGATAAGTCTCAAAACAAGTTTTGGTTATTACCTTGAACTCTACATTGAATATTTTTCATCAAAATTGTAAGTAATTTTTCCGGTAAGAATAGAAAAATGCATACATCACCTTGCACTTTGTCTTTCTGTTTTTGAAATTTGAGATTACAATTGATCTTACAAAGATTGCTAAGTTTTACATTGTTGTGATGGATTCTTTTGAAATATTGATTTATGATCTACTTGCAGAAACAATGCTTATAAACTTTATGTAATTGTCATACTTTGCAGAGAAAGATGAATTACCAAAAAGTGTATGGTTAGTGAGCAAGATAGGAAGGGTGACAGCTGGGGTGCAGTATGAGCCACACCGTAACAACTATTCAAATTTTATTCCTTTAGAAATATTTCAACATCTTTATAATAAATTTTTTCACATCAGTGCCTAGGCTTTTAAGATTATTTGGTTTCTGTCTGGTGCATATGTTGGACTTTTCTTATCCTTGCTGGTTATATATTTCATGTTTGATAAACCTAGATGGAAAAGTTATATATTTCATTGATCAGATAATGGACACTAATGCATCACTCTTTTACTGTCACTTGGTTTGGGTGGTTTGAGGCTGAGTAGAGAAGTTGTTTCTCTCTCAGAATTGGCTTTATTTTTTATGTTCTGTTACTGATCACCATCTTTCAAGTGCACAGCTCAATTCCATTGCCATTTTTCCTTTTTAGCACTTTAGTTTAGACTATTCAGTCCATTAACAGAGGTTATCTCCTCTGGTTGTAAGGAGCTTTATCTTCCAATTCAATATAGTTTTCCACTTTGGTTTGGGTCCTATCACAAACCAATTACACGAAATAAAGAATAATAAACTGAAGAAAGCAATCTACAGAGGCTGAGTTAGTCAGCAGGGCAAGCGAATTGAAGAACTTAAACTAATCCATTATTTTCAAAAAGTTTCTGGAATTTAGACTTCATAGATTAACCAGAACAGTCACAAAATACTAAAAGCATATATTACTAACTCAAGTTTCACTTGTATTGATTATAAAGTAATTCTGTACATAATACCTCGTTGTTCTGTTTTTTAGATGAAAATGCAAAACTTTCAAATTTGATGAACTGGAGTTGCGCCATGGGTTACGGCGTGGGATCACAAAGCCCTTTGAGCCCGTCTTTCAATTTCAGTCTCGAGCTTGTCAAAAGCTCTCAGGTACATCCTCATTATTAAATTTTACATTTATTCTCTGGAAAAAAGTTTGTGGGTAATATTGTGACATGTTTTGCTCTTGAAATAGGAAGTATTGTAATATATGAAACGTAAGTTATATTTAAAAATTTCATTTTACCATCCATCACATTGTCATCAATATTAAATATTGTACGAACCTTCTGTCTGTTATGCAATGCAATTTAAACTACAAGCAAATTAACTGCATCTGGGCATTTTTCTTCCCTGATATAAATATCATGTGGTGTTCTGATTAATATTTTAAGAAGGATTTTACTGAACTTTTGAAGTCTAATTATTCTGCAGTTTGTTGCTTCATTCTATCAGCACATGGTTGTTCAAAGACGGGTATGTTTCTTTGGTCCTTGCTCTCTCTTCCCATTGTAATTTTAGTTGTCATTGGTCTTTGTACTAGTCTTTTGTTTATCTTTTTCAGAGCACTTTGATCTTTAAATTTATTTGATTTTAGTTGTCTCTTAATTCTTTTTGACTGTTTGATAGAATTCCATCCAGGATTACTTTATGCTTATCCTCATTCATTCTTTCTTTTTATGTTTATCTTTTTCACAACAACAACAACAACAACCAAGCCTTATCCCACTAAGTGGGGTAGGCTACATGGATCAAATTACGCCATAGTATTCTATCATAAACCATATTTGGATCCAACTCATTGACTCCTAAATCCTTTCTAATGGTTTCTCCAACATATTATCTTTTTCACAAACACATTGATATTTCAATTTATTTGATTTTAGTTGTGTCTCTTAAAATGAATATTTTTGACAGTTTGATAGAATTCCATACAGGATTATTTTATGCTTACCCTCATTCAATCTTTTTTGGTCTCGAGTTCTAGTGAGTTATTTGGTTTGTTGTAGAGTCAGAATACCATCAATATATAATAATTAAAAAGTCACACACTTGAGTTGAACAGGTGAAGAACCCCCTTGAAGAGAATACTGTTGTTGGAATTACAAACTATATTGACTTTGGGTTTGAATTACAAACAAGGTAGTCTTTTTAGCTCTGTGCCTATTCAAACTTCCGTGCAACTGTACTTATGGGGTAAATTTTATTTTCTGTGTTAAAGTGTTGATGATGCAATAGCAGCAAACAATATCTCAGACTCCACTTTTCAAATTGGTGCATCCTGGCAAGCAAATAAAAACTTCTTGGTGAAGGTAAAAAAGTGATGCAATGTTAGGAAGGTTTCATTATAGATTATATAGGATTTACTCAAGATGATTATTTATCATATTTTCAGGCAAAAGCTGGACCTAAAAGCTCAACAATGGCTCTTGCGTTCAAGTCATGGTGGAAACCTTCTTTCACTTTCAGCATTTCAGGTACCTCCAGAGGGAATTTTCTTTTCAATCTTGCTTTAGTTATTTTGTTTTTGTCTTTACTCCCCGGTTCCTAGTAGAAACTAGAAACTGGCCATGTTAACCCGGAATTCAGCCGGGATGTAGCTAAAGTTTGACTAATGATTTGTTCCAATCAGGGATCTAACTCGGTTTAATGTTCTTTTTCATGGGTATCACCTCTGTAATACCACTTTCTAAGCGTATGATTTGTTCTATTCAGCAAGTTCTGTGGGAGGCAGTAGATATACACACAATCTAAGATCTATAATGTTAAATTGTTCCTAACTTCTCATCCTGTGAAATTTTCATAAGTTAAATACGATAATTTGCGATACTTCTTCCAAGATTTAAGCAAATTTAAATGGAAATGGTAATTCTAAAGAGTCATCTTTTTACCGGATGTTTGACGTGCTAAGAATGTCCTTTTGTCTCCAGCCACCAGAGATCGTGCAGACGGTCAAGTGCAATATGGATTTGGCCTCCAAAGTGAAAGTCTCAGAGAAGCCAGGTTCATTTCTTTGAAAGCACTTCTATATTTCGATTCAGCAGATTCTCTACTAATACAGCACGACTCATACCCGAGTTGCAGCATTCGAAAATGAGAATTGTTTTCATTTCTACTATTTTTATCTTCTGTTAAGCTCTGTCATGTTAATGAATAAGATCTTTGTCAAATTTGTATAATTACTTGTTTGCAGCTATCAAAGAGCCGATCCCAATTTCGTAATGCTCACGCCAAGCAAGGAGCACCTAGCTGAGGGCATTGTTTGGGAAACAGGAAAACGACCTATGCTACAATCTGACATAGATGCCGGACATTTCGATGGCTTACCCAGAGAATTGAGACCTCTTGACAAAATTTTGTAACTTCTTATAGCTTTATATTTATATATTTATGTATTTATGATACGATAGATGAAAATGCTTTCAGAAGAATGTAGTCTAGTAACTGTAGTTCAAGTTCACTACATTTGGTGGTCTGTATTTTTGTTATAACTTTTGTTATTTTGGACCACATTATTATATATAAATTATTAATGATTCTCCCTGTTGTAGGTATATCATATGCAAAAAATTCATGTGCGTTCAAATTGACCTTGATTTATTATAAGTTGAATATTTACCCTGTTGTATAAGAATTTTATATTCACCTATATCTAATAATACAAGAATAGATAAGTTCAATTTAGTTAACATTTCATCGTTAAATATTTCTCCGCAATCAACATATAGTTTTTAAACAGGATAGCATTGGCTTTCAACTGGAAAACCTAATTTTTATTAATCTGAAAACAGTTGACATGAAATCATGATCAGAGGACTTAAAATGAACACTTCATAAGATGTTCTCTTTCTATAGCATCTTCTAAACCATCTCTTGATAAGAACTTTTTCCATTTAAAAATGATCTTTTGCCATTTGAAAATAACAATAATATAATAATTACATTTTTTTTTTCGATCAACGACCTTATTTTTTATTTTATCTCAACTCATCTAACTATTTTATTGAAATGAAAATTCACTTTATTTTTTCCATTAATAACACCTAGGTTAATAAAATTCATTTTACTTTGTTATGAAAACTAGTGCATCCAATATATATTTTTTTAAAAGGAGTACATCTTTTTTTTTTGAAGAAATAAAAATGGAGTTTATTCAAAACGCAAAGAATCGCTTAGCTAGAAGACTTAAATAGAAACGTACAAAGGAAAAGTGTTGTATATATGCGGAACACCCAAACAAACATCCATGCATCAAATACAAACCAAAAACACCCTCCAACCAAAATAATCTACAAAAATCAAAGTCTAAAACACATTATTTAAAATTTTATCAGATGTTTAAAATGTTACCGGATGAGATATAGTTAACATAGCTGATATTTGGACACGAAAAGTTTGACATCAGATGTAAAACACTTGTAAAATACATCCTAAACTAATGCACTTTTCTCTTCATCATCTAAGGAGATGAGCAACTCCAACATAGCCACAAACTTGAATAAAATTTATTTAAGTGCACATATAGATGATAAAATTTAAAAATGAAATGATATTGATGCAACTTAATTATTTCTCTTTTAAATTTCATCATTTATGTGTGTCTAAATACTTTTAATTTAGGGTTGTGTTCAACTAAGTATTTCTAAGAGATAAAGTGTTAACAAAATATCAAAATAGTATCTCTTTCAAAAAAAAGAAATCAAAATAGTATCTCTTTGATTCAACAAGGGATTTATCAAAATGGTAATGAATTTGGACTCTTTAAACAAATGATCAAGAGTTTGACCTTTAAATGTAAAATGAGAGAAGAGAATCCACCTTATTATATACCTCGGAAATTTTTAACGTTCAATCACAACTAAACAACGATCGAAACTTATAACCGACAATAAGCTAACAAAAAAAGATGAAAAAAGTAATATTCGTACATAGATTAGTTATCGTTAAACAACAATCAAAATTATTCGTATTATTATTTGGAGTTAAGACACGTGTCACGTTGAAAACGTAATCCAACATTACAAGAGCCACAAACTACAACATAGAACAGACACAAACATCCTCAGTCCACTCAAAAAACATCAATGGCCATAGCTTCTTCTTCATCTTCCCTCATTTCCACATTCTTCTTCAACTCTTCCTCATTCCCTCGCTCTTCAACAACCAAACCCAAATCCCTTCATCTTCATCACACACCACCTCACTTACTTTCTCACCCCACCCTTTTCCTCCTACACCCCCCTTCAACAAAACCACCACTTTCACTTCCAAAACTCACTATACCAAAAACATGCTTTGATTCTGTTCTCATTCTATGTACTTCACTTGCACTATCTTTCACTCTCTTCATTTCAAATGTTGATTCAGCTTCTGCTTTTGTTGTAACTGCTCCTAGGAAGCTGCAGTCTGATGAACTTGCTACTGTTCGTTTGTTTCAAGAGAATACTCCTTCTGTTGTTTATATAACTAACCTTGCTGTTAAGTAAGTTTCTTTTTTCTGCTTTTTGATGAATTAAATATTCAATTTTGTAATGATCCTTTTGGTTTTTGAATGTAGTTATTTGTGTTTAGGTAGGGTTTGATTCTCATTCTCTTGATAGAAAAATATTGAATTTTGTGATGACCCTTTTGTAACTATTAAGTAAAATTTAGAGATTAATAAGTTGGAATGAAATATGATTTATGATAAAACATTATGGCGTAATTTGATCCATGTAGCTGATGCCACTTGGTGAGATAAGACTTGGTTGTTGTTGTTGTATGTTTGGTTCGAAAATTGATTTAGTACGATTGATTCTTAGGTTGCATGTTTGGTTTCACTTTTAAAAGAGACGAAAGTGATAACGAAGACTTAAAATTGATTTTGGTACGTCTAGGGATTCTCGATTAGAATTGGTTTTGCCTCTAGAATTGATTATACTTGAAGATAGAATTTGTAGCTCTCGCTTTTAAACTTGATTTTTACACTTGTTCAACTACCTTTTAGGCAGATGTATCCCAAAGTAAATCATTTTACCTTAATCTTACTTTTACTAAAATCAATTTTTGTTTTTTAAAAAAAGATTCAATTTTGGTGATGACCTTGGTTTTTCTTCTTTTGATGAAAAAAAGATTGAATTTTTAGATGACCCTCTTGTTTTTCTTAATGCTTGTTTGGTTCCAAAATTGATTTAGTACATTTGATTTTGCCTCTGGAATTGATTATAGGTTGCATGTTTGGTGTGTGATTGGTTGTGCAGTGACAAAAATTGATTTTTAGTGAATTGATTTTGTAACATTAATTCTGGCTAAATAGTGAGTTGAGGCTAAAGTGATTTATGTTCGGATACATTCATCTAAATGTGAGTTGAACAATAAATTTGAGTGTATAATTCAATTTTAGAATAAACAGCTCCAATTTCTAGCTTCACGTTAGAATCAACAACAATAATAATAACTAAGCCTTATTCCACTAAGTGGAGTCAGCTACATGGATCAAATGATGCCATAATGGTCAAGTTTGAATCAACTATGGAGGAAAAATCAATTTTGATTGAGAACAACTACATATGTAAAATCAATTCTACACCTCTAATCAATTCTACCGTGTTTAGTTCCAAATTTGATTTTGACATGTTTGTATGTTTTCGAGTAGAATTGATTCTAACTTGCATGCTTGGATTCTTAAGAATTAAAATTGATTTTGTTATGTTTGGAGGTTCTCCCTCTGTTGTCTATATAACCAACCTTGCTGTGAAGTAGTGTTTTTTTATCTTCTTTTGATGAAATAAAGATCGAATTTTTAGATGACCCTTTTGGTTTTTGAATGTGGGTATTTTTGCTTAGGAAGGGTTTGATTCTTTTGATTGAAAAAAGTTGAATTTTCAGCCTGAATCAATTTATTCAAAATCAAAATTTTCACTTCCGAATTGAACACATATTTAATGTATGTATTTGTGTTTAGGCAGGATGCGTTTACTTTGGATGTGTTGGAGGTTCCTCAAGGATCTGGGTCAGGTTTCGTTTGGGATAAGGATGGTCATATAGTCACCAATTATCACGTTATCAGGGGTGCTTCTGATCTCAGGTTGGTAGGTTTTTGCTTCTTTTGATTGGTTTCTCAAACTTAAACTTTATGTATTTGTGCAAACAACTAAATTAATTAAACAACTTATCAGGGGTGCTTATAGAATAAGGGTGTGTTTGGTTAAACAACTCAATTAAACATTTATAGCATAAGTTTTTATCATACAAGTGTTTTTCATATAAGCTAAAACTATTTTTATAAGCTATTATGGGACGGAGCTTATCATAATTTGTTGAAATCAATGCAATATGACAAATGCTTATGTCAATCGTTAAGTTCAAATAAGTCGTTCATAAGTTAATCCAAATGCAGCCTACGTACTTGTAAGTTATAATTTGTCGTATACTTAATCAAAGGCTGCTCTTAAATGTTAAACTTAAAATCAAGAAATTGGATAGAGTCACCATTTAATTGGATAGAGTACACCATTTAATGCACTGATATATTAAATATGATACTTTCAAATAAACTTTTTTTTTTATTCCTTAATCTATAATATTGCCTAAAACAAAAGGAAGATGATAATGGTTTGTTACTTTGTGCTTTCTTCAGTATGATATGACTTTGCGATGTGTTAAGTTAGATATTGGATTCCTTTAATTGAACTCACTGAGCATCATTTTAGACAGTAGATAGATATACTTATTGGCACTTGGTTTAGCTTAAAGTGCGTGTCTGTGCGCGTTTGTGTGTGAACTGTTTATTCCTGTTCAATGGCACCAAGTTCGATTCCTGTTAATAGAGATGCTAGTTATCTGCAGGGTCACTCTTGCTGACCAAACAACCTATGATGCGAAAGTTGTTGGTTTTGACCAAGACAAGGATGTTGCCGTGCTGCGTGTTGATGCGCCTAAGGACAAGCTCAGGCCCATACCTGTTGGTGTCTCTGCTGATTTGCTTGTTGGTCAGAAAGTGTATGCTATTGGGAACCCGGTAAGATTTCCAAACCAAATTGGTGGATATTGTATTGTAAATGTGTATTCTCTATGAAATTTCCAATCTATAGAAATGATGGAAATCTCGGTTGAACACTGTAAACTGTTTTCATAAGCTATTATGTGATTTTTGCAGTTTGGACTTGATCACACTCTTACAACGGGAGTCATCAGGTATGAAAACTGTAAACTGAATATTTTAACGCAACTTTTTTCCACAATTCCTAAGAAAAGAGCTTCTACATGTGTAATTGATTTTTTACTAATACATGTTTCTCAAAATAGTGGACTTCGGCGAGAAATTAGTTCGGCTGCAACTGGTCGTCCTATCCAAGATGTTATACAGACTGATGCAGCAATTAATCCTGGTAACAGCGGAGGGCCACTCCTAGATAGTTCTGGAAACCTCATTGGGATAAATACGGCTATATACTCTCCATCTGGTGCATCTTCTGGTGTTGGATTTTCTATTCCTGTCGATACCGTGAGCTCTGACTCTTACCTCTATTTATACAAATGTTTTAAAAATTGAACCGGATGATACAATCAGCTGACCTGCGAACCAGCAATGTCAACAGTATGGTTATTTGAGCAGTTTCATCCCAATTTGGGCGCTTTAAAACAGTTGAACCATGATCTGGTGGTCTTGCTGTTTCATCGTCCGGTTCGGTTTTTAAGGAGACAACTTACTCTCCGTAGATTAATACTGTCTTTCTTTATTCTCTTGAATAGTTTATTTTATTATTTTATATATTTAGGTCAATGGCATTGTTGATCAATTGGTGAAGTTTGGGAAAGTTACTAGACCTATATTAGGAATCAAGTTTGCTCCAGATCAATCTGTAGAGCAATTGGGGGTAAGTGGAGTGCTTGTCTTGGATGCTCCTGCCACTGGTCCAGCTGGGAAAGCAGTAAGTTTGTTATTTATCTATTATTTATTTTAAAATGAAGAAATTTATTCTTGTAGAGTTAGGTGCCGTCTGGATAAACTACTTAATCAAGCACTAATCATATAAGTGCTTATGTGCACGCTATTTCTATACCAACAGATAAATTAAAGTCAAACCGTGTTGATATAAGCTGTTTTCATAAGTTATCTTGGAAAACTTATGAAAATAAGTTGAAAACAATTTATGGACATTCATATGCTTTCTCAAACAATCTCACATGTGCTTATGCCAGTCGATAATCTCAAATTAGTAAATTCAAACAAAGCTTTAATCCAAATGCAACAAATAGTTGCATATATTTCACATCACTTCACAAAAAGTCCCTTTACTTCGATAAAAAACACGACTCATTCTTATATAAGCTTAGTTTATCGCGTCTTCTTTTAAAGAGTTTATATTTTGAAACACTTCAGCTTGATTTGTTTGATTACAAATTTTTCAAGGGTGACGAATTTGGTTGATAGAGCTGGTTAAATTTCTATTCTGTTGTAGGGCTTACAATCAACAAAGCGTGATTCCTATGGTAGACTCATTTTAGGCGACATCATAACATCTGTGAATGGTAATAAGGTTGCTAATGGAAGTGATTTGTACAGAATTCTTGACCAATGTAAAGTTGGTGATAAGGTATGGTGCTGGTTCATTTACTTTAATGCTTGTGTATGTCTGCACTATATCTTTTGTTAATTTGAATATAAATATGGATTTAATTCATTACATTGTTAGTGTCAAGATATTTTTACATTGTTAATCAACCATAATCGTCAAATCTTAAAAAATGTTTGATTTTAATCACAACTACTTCTAAACTCACATATTGATTGTGAAATGTTGACAATGTAAAACTATAAAACTACTTGCACTTAATCACAACTTGCTTATGTATAAGTTATTACTTATTTCTATAACAAAACATTAAATATAGCTAAACAGTTTTCATATAAGCTCTAAGAGATAAGCTTAGTCAATCCAAACAGGCCCAAAAAGTGAAAAAAGAATTTAGAAAACAAGCCATTAGAAACTTAAAACTAAAAATAGAAAACAAGATCATTTGTTAACCTAGTTTCATATTTGGTTATGTTGATATTCAGGTGATTGTGGAGGTGTTGCGAGGCGATCACAAAGAAAAGATCCCCGTCATCCTCGAACCGAAGGCCGACGAAACATGATGTGCAACTCATTCTGCATCGTTCATGTATATATACACATTTCATTTTGCAGGGAATGCAGCTGTTTATGTGTATTCTAAGGTTATTTCCCAACTGTGTAGATATATACTATAGGACTGTACTATTTGCTCCAACACAAGTTGAGATTGAAAAAAGAAAGAAAAAGAGAAGCACAAAAAGAAACATGCTATGCTTATTATCACTGTGAAACAAAAAGAGATTCATTCACTTGCATGGATTTTTTCTTAAATATATAGTTCTTAATTCTATGACATCAAATACTCTAAAACAAAAATAAAAATAAAGATCTAAAACTGCAATAATGGATTGAATGTTCAGTAGCATCAATTAGATTTATTTGGTACAACAATTTCACTTTTTCTTAGTTATATATATGGTTGTGTGTGTATGTGTTTTATGAAATATCAACATATACGCGACCACTAGACACGATAATGACAATGACATAAACACTAATAATTTGACATTGACACTAACCGTAACACCGACATAGTAACCATATATGTCTGTGTTGTGTTGGTATCCAACATTGATAATTGTTTAGTTGGAGGATGATAATTTGACTTTAAATTGTGCAACCAACAAATAATGAAGCTAAGGATTCTCTTTATCTTGAGGTAAAAGTTTGTTCGAATGACAAAAGAGTTCTGGAAGTTAATCATTCAGCACATAGGAAAATCGAAACTCTTTTATGGTGTGTTTAAGTTGCACAACCCAATCATGTTGCATACCGTGAACAATTTCAATTGACTGTTGCGAGACCTTACTTTGACAATTATACTTTATGGCGCGCTTAAGTTGCGCAACCCTATCATGTTGCATACCATATACAATCTCAATTGACCATTGTGGGACCTTATCTTTCTTTCTCACCTTTGATCTGCCGCTCTTTCATTTCCCAAGCAGTAAAAAGTTGAATATCAAAGATTGACACTTCTTATAAATAACACACCCTATGCTTGAATTTAGATTCTGTGTAGTCACATTTCATACAATCAATAAATCTAGATTGGACTACTCACTTTTTTATTTTTAAAATTCATCTAAATTTGATTCTTGACCTTGAAATCAGAGTCATTTGATCTTTGATCAGATAATCCAAACTTACTGATTTTATGAAATAAACACACCTCCAAATTTCTATGTAAATATTTGATTTTACCTTGTCACCAAAACAATGTTGTTTCATGCGTTCATCGTGTTTCCTCCAAATTGTTATTAATAGTCTTGCCATATGACTTGCAGTTTGCTGGTGTACAAAATAACAAAGGTCGAATAGTTGAAAGAAACTCAAAATCTCAGAAGTTCCAAACTCTTATTAATTAAAGATGAGATAGATCATATTACCTATTAATACAACAAAAGTAACATGATTTCAATTTGGGGCTGATATTGAAAAATGTCCATGAGGAATTAACTTAGCAGTAAGAGTTTAACGTTGTAGAATTGCAAATTTAATAGTAGATCCGATTCTTGCATATTTTACATGTTACAAGGCATAGTAAAAGAAAGAAAGTACCATTCGAGTATAATTGTATTAATTTCACACAATCTAGGTAGCATTGACATTTTCGATTGAATGAATGTTAGCTATCAAGTTAAGTTTATGCGAAATAGACAAACACTCATAAGAGGTACATTATCAGATTCTTTGGTCTAAGAAGCTTCTGGTTTTTAGTTGAGTTTGGATCATTGTCATTTACTCTTCACTTAACAAAGTTAGGTGTAAACTTGGATAAAAGCAATTCTGTTAGCGAACTTTCTCTTAGATGAGAAAATTCTTAAGATTGACAAAAACTTTAATAATTATCTCAATAAATAAAGTGAGTAGTGTGATATGTGGAAACTTTAAAGTAAAAGTCTAGGTAAGAGAATTTACGTAGAGAATTTATCTTGGTTCATTGTTGTCGAGGACATCTAAAAAATATCAACATGTTCTTGAACGAAGTTAACCCCAAGGAGAGAGGGATTTTGAAATCTCTGCTTATGCAGTTGATTCTAAATTGAATACTTTAGACCATAATTGTCAAAAACATTCAATTAAGGACCACTAACACAAGCAGTTTTGTAGATGCTCTCGACGGCTCAACACAAGTCTATATTGATAACAAAAAGAAAATCAGTTACTTAGTAGAACTAACCAACCGTCTATACTTGAGCAAACTTTGAAACATTTGTTTAAGTTAAACAGCTACTTACCTTGTTTATTTAATAATTTTATGGTATTATGATCCTTACATTTCTATTTAATAATGTCTTCTACAATCATTATGTTTACAAAATCAAGCTGAACCAAACCCAAAAAACAAAGTCTTTTGAGGGTTATATATTAGGCAAAGAAGCAAGGAAAATATGGACAAATTTTCTTTTGATTAAAAAAGTAAACCAAGCTTAATGAACTGTACAAACATAGAATGGATTAAAATATATAATGTGCAGTAGCACCATTCAGCAGATAAGAAGCAAAAAATAAAACGAGAGATAAAGATTGATGAGCCTCCTCCAATGTAGAGTTTCTAACTCTTTGAAGTGTGATAAGACTTCAAAATACTTCCCTTTTCTTGTGAGAAGTGAAGTTAAATTTATAGTTTTTTTTGGTGTCGAGTTCCACATGGGTGATGTGATGGCTTGTATTTATGAGATGGATAAAAAATCATTTTGATATATAAATGTGTAATTTTTATCATTTTTTCCTCAAATTAAATATGTTATTTTGGTTTTCTAATTGATTTCTTGTTATTCAAGTTAGTTTTTTAAGATTTCAAACAAAAGAGAAACTAAAAATGTATTTGTATTTTTAATACATATAAACGTTCTTTTTTGACATAATACATATAAAGATTACAATGTTGTAGATTAAAAATCGGATTATTAGTTATCCTTTATGAAATGCAGGAACCGTAATAAATGGTTTTGGAACTCTCTCTCTCTCTCTCTTAAAAAGGTTAGTAATAGTATCAATTTTTTTACAACTTTATTAATTCCTTAATCCTAGTTATAAAAGTAAAAATTTTAATCGGCATTCAATTTAAAGCATAGATGTAAAATGGTACGAGCAAAGATGGAGACCTTGAAGCTGTATCGTGGGATGCAGGATGTTTCAACACAATGTTCTTTATAACATATTAACAAATATGAGAGTAAACATTGATCTAATTGGGAGGATGCTGACTAAAATAATGATCCGTTGGGTTTTTTAATTTATGGTCCTAGCTTATAAATCTTTGTTACTCTTACAACAAAATGTTTTTAAATTTCGTTGCAAGAGTAGGAAGTACACCTAGCTTATAAATGCATAATACAAAACAAGATTGGTCGCTTTATTTCATGTTTTAAATACTTGATTGTGTCGCTCTATTGTTCACCTGATTTGTACAGTGAACAATAAATACCTATGCATTAATCATTTATTGCTTAGGAATCTATGTATTTCTATCATAGTTTTTAAACTATATAAAATAAGTGGTTTACGCCTTGCATATATTTTTATGCATACATACTACACATGCTACATGTTATACCGATTGTTGGATATGGATTCTCAAATAAAGATGTATATTAGATGGTGAAGAACTCAGATGATCCAGATTGGCTATGAATGATTACATGCAACTTCAACGTAATCGAAAAACAACAATAGACCGACGTGGTATGCTTGTTGAACTTGTTTATCCTACCATCAAGATTTCATGACATGATGAATAAAAAAACCCTGAAATGTAGTTTTTTATACACATATACGAGTCTAAAAGACCACAGTTCAGTATTTATTGACTTATCGTGTCATGGAATCTTGAAGATATAAGATACAAGTGCAATAAGTAGACCATAACAACTCGTTGTTGTTTGAGTGTTGCGATAGAGGTGCATGTCAGCATTCATCCCCAAACTCTGAACATAAGAGTTCTTCCCAGTCCAACATATCTTTTTCGTCAGAGGATCTATATCCAACAATTAGCATAACATGTACGGTATGCAAAAGTCATACACTAGATTTAAAAATGTCCTAACAACAAGAAAAAGTGTTTAACTAAACATTGTATACACAACGTTCAAGTATGTCTAATACGATATTGAAATTTATTGTTAAATATATTTCTCGCCCCTACAAATATTCAATTTTTTTATTTTGTCACCCTAAAATTTTTCATCAACTTTTAGCCTCCTAAAAGTTATCTTATCACAACTTCTACTCTCATGTGTATCATTCGAAATTTTAAATTTTTTTCGCAGTCAAGTTTAGTACATTTTAGAATTATCTCGTGCAAAAATTTATATTTTTTTCACCAATGATGAATTAAATACAAATTGAAATATTTTTGAATTTTTTTTTATAATATTCTAAACATTCTTGCAAAAATCACTAAAAAAATCTAAAGGGTACACATAACGCAACTTAAAAGCATGAATCAAAAATGTAGACAAAGAGCTTTTGGAGGACTAAATGTCGATTTTTTTTTAAAGAAACTAAAATAAAAAGTTAAATATTTATATGGACAAAAATGTATTTAACCCTTAAATATTTATGTTACTCAATAACTAAACACAACAATAGCTAACATTGTCCCAACACGAGTCTATATCAATGACAAATTATAAAGTCAGAAACTCAAGATAATCAACAAAAATTATAACATACATGATTAAGTTATTGGTGTGAGTTTTTAAACTAATTCACAAGTGTTACAAGCCATTTTAAAGTTTTACTTTAGTTCACTATTTTATTTCTTCCGTTATATATATTGGGGCAGCACTTCAGTGACATTGAGTCTCCGATGTCACCTACCATTGCCCAATCAAAGATTGACATGTGGCACCTTAATTTTTTGAAACAAAAAGTTGTGAAAACAAAAGGAGCCTCTTAATTGGTCACGTGAAAGAAGAGAGAGAAAATGGAAACCGTTAAAGAGAAGGAAAAAAACAGAGAGAATATGCATCCCGTGCTAGGAAGAAGAAGTGTCACCAATGACCATGTCGGAAATGACGACGGAGAAGGCGGCAACGACACCATATATTTTCATGCTGATTAACAATGATGATGTTATTAAGAAGAATATCAAATTATAATGATGATGAATTTTCATGGTGAAATTTTCTCTACCCTTAGTTTAACTCTTGTAGCCAATGCATTTCTTGGTTTTGTTGTAGCAGACACCGTCCTCTAGTTCTTCTTCTCTCTCTTTGACAACTTTTCTGTTTATTTATTTTGGCTTAATAGCAGTTTTATCCCCCTAACTTTTCCAAAGTTACGATTTTGACCCCCTAAGAAAAAAACTACAAAACCGCGCCCCTAAGTTTTGCATATGTGGCAGTTTTGGCCTCCAAGGTCAATTTTGACTCGGTCTACGCTGACGTGGCACCCTATGTGAGGTGCCACGTGTTATTTTTATTTTTTTTATACCAAAAATTGGTCTTGGGGGCAAAAACTACTACAGTTGCAAAACATAGGAGGCGATTTTGTAGTTTTTTTTCTTCTTAGGGGGCCAAAATCGCAACTTCGTGAAAGTTAAGGGCGAAAACTGCTATTAAGCCATTTATTTTTTTCAAAAGAAATTAAGATGCCACGTGTCAGCTTTTGATTGGGCAATGGTAGGTGACATTGGAGACTCAATGTCACTGAAGTGTTGCCCTTAATATTGAATGCCAATTTGTTTCCAATTATAAAAAGGTTAGTAATAGTATCAATTTTTTTTACAACTTTATTGAACTCCGTAATCTGTGTTATAAAAGTAAAAATTTTAAACGGCATTCAATTTAAAACATAGGCGTAAATTGGTACAAGCATAGATGGAGACCTTGAAGCCTCTTTATCGTAGGATACAGATGTTGCAACACAATGTTCTATATCATAAATTAACAAATATTCGAGTAAACATTGATCTAATTGGGTGGATGCTGACAAATAAATATATGTCAGGTTTTTAAGTGACTGAAATAAAATGGTGATGATGAGAGTCCAAATCCAATCCAAGCTCAATAGATCTGGATATAAAATGGTTATTTCCCAATTGAAGACACACCTTTACCTAACTATACTTTTACCGAACGCAAGTTGAGCAACCACCGCAATAAACCACCGCAAAAGCATGATTAGTAAGTTAGAAAGATGTAAATTGAAGATTTTCAGCCTTAGAGATGACAAAGAGACAATTAGTTGTTGTTTATGTTGTTCTTGTGGATGATGATGCGTCAGGAAAGAAGAAGGATAAGATTGACTAGACCGCCGACCCGTGCGACGCACGGGTCTTATGTGATAATATATGTTACAATAAATAAATATTTCTTCGAAAATATATAACCACAAAAAACAATATATTAACAATTGAAAAAAAATATACATTATCTACATTAGCCAAATTCAAAGAGACTTTTAAAAAATGGAATAGGTTTCAAAATCACATACCATAGATCAATGTCGACAGAAAATTGAATGGAGAATGGTCATGTCACCGCATTTTTTTTTGAGTTTATAGATATTTATGGATCCTTAAAGCAATTGTTAGCAAAACCGTTAAAAATAATAGCAATCACATAAATGATTTGCAATAATGTCGGTGTTATTGGCTCATTCATACATATTAGTAAAAAAAAAATCATTCATTCAATAGTTTTTTCAAATGGACAATGGTTTCAATATTATTTAATCATGCATTAGTCTTCTTAACATCAACGAACAATATATTTTACTTCTAGGGAATAAGGATTGACGGTAAAATTAAAAAAGATATTACTAAGAATGCATATTATAACACACACAAAAAATATTGAAGCTTCAAATGTGCACTAATATTACCAAACATCAAACATAGCCAAAAAATATATATCATTGCATTTGTGATTGAGACCACAACAGACCTAAAGGGAGGAAACTAAACAACAAAAAATCCAAGCCTAACTACCATCATAATATTGAATTAATCAGGAGAGAAAATGATAAGAAAGGGAGATTCTTTTGGAGAGATTAGTAGTTTGTGAAGCAGGGACGATGAATATGAAGATTGGCCGTGAGTTTGAAAAAGATTAGAGTTTGATTAGAGCTGTATTAATTTTTGGAAAGAGGAAAATTCAAATTCAAAATGGACACCTAGAAAGTCACCAAGTATTCAGAGAGAAATGACTTTTAATACCGCATTAAATGCACATGTGAGACTTCTTAAGGAAGGTAGGTTAAGATGTTTAGGAGAGAAATTTAGCTTATGATTAGGGTTAAGCAAAAGCTTAACCATATAAGCTTTTATAATAAGAAGCTTTTATTTTAGGGGTGCATATTAGGGGCTCCCATTAACAAATATTCGAGTAAACATTGTTCTAATTGGGTGGATGCTGACAAATAAAGATATGTCAGGTTTTTAAATTTATAGTTCTCTCTTATAAATCTTTGTTACTCTTACAACAAAATGTTTTTAAATTTCATTGTAAGAGTAGGAAGTACACCTAGCTTATAAATGCATGATACAAAAAAAAAAAAAGGGTCGCTCCATTTCATGTTTTAAATACTTGATTGTATCTCTCTATTATTCATCTTATTTGTACGGTGATTAATACCTATGCATTAATAACTTATTGTACACGAATCTATGCATTTATATCATATTTTTGAACTATATAAAATAAGTGGTTTATATCTTGCATATATTTTTATGCATACTAAAATTTCTTGCTGGATCCCAGTAAAGTATAGTGTACTAGTATTCCATTTTTATATCATACTTCCTCCGTCCTATATTGTATGTCACTTTAGAAAAAGAATTTATCTCAAATTGTATGTCACTTTACAATACCAATGAAACATTAATGTTACTTTTCCTATTATATCATTAACTATTTATTACTCTTTCTTCTTTCAATTCTTTCATTTATCTTTCACATATCATTTATTAAGGACAATTTTGTAAAACAACTCATAATATCTCTTTCTCACACAATATTAATTATATTTTTTAATATGTGTGAAATGCCCAAAACGTCATACAATTTGAGACGGAGGAAGTATATTTTTTCGTATGTCAAGAAAAGTTGGAAATTGACTTTTTCTTGCTGGATAAATAGTAAAGTAGAGTGTACTAGTATTCCATTTTATCTTACTTTTTTTAACTTTTGTATTTTATTGAAGGTGAATCCAAATGTGCAATTGAACAACATGTAGTTTCAACTATTGTTTCTTTAATGTACTATTCACAAATATAATGGAATTACTGCACTGTTTTTAAAACAAGTTTGCTTTTATATTTGTTGTGTATGAATTCCTTTGATTTAACATTGTTTTCTTCTTTATATGAAGATATAAATATCATATATAGTTGTTCTTTTCCATATATGTGAAGCAAGATGTACTTTTAGTTCTACTTATTTTTTTCTATTGGGCTAACTTTATTTTTCAACTATAGTAGAAATTTAATAATCTGTAAGGTAAATCACAAGTATATTGGTAAATAGAAATATATTGTCACAACTATAGTAGAAATATGTTGTTGAGACAAGTTTGCCTTCATGTTCTGTTTAAACAAAGTAATCGGGTATAATTCTATTTTATGCAAACACCTTCCATTGAGGGGTGCATTCAACTATATTGATTGTTGCTTTGTACGTACCTTAAAATTGCTCATCTAGCTGGAAAAAAAAATTGATAAGGAGTTACGACCTAATCCAATTTTGTAAAGAGATAATCTTGATCTCCATGAATGAGTGAATATAGAAACTCAAAGAAATGTATTGAATGGAAAGAAAGGATTGGCATTCACAAATCTAAATTATGCATTGAGATCTTACATATTTATACTACGCACAATCCTATATAAAACCAACTATAGTTAGCTAACGATCTATTACTAACTTTCATAACTATATTGTCAAAACAGTTGGTTAGTTAATTAGCTACCTAACTATTCAATTACTTGTGAAGCAAGTAATCGCCTAATCTATCATATTTTCACACTTGAACATATTTTGTTACAACCCGATTAAGAATGAATTTGAGGTGCCTAAAAAGCATCTATCATTATACTTGGCCTTTTTGACCCATCTTTTGTATTCAAGTAAGCTCTCTTTTTTTTTTGTCTAAAGATGGGTTTGAACTTGCGTCACTTTTTTTTTTCAATTTGTTTCATGTTTTCAAACATTTGTAAAGGGAAAAAAATACTGAAATTTTAATATTCGAGACCTTAATGAATGTCGATATTGTTGTCACGCTTGTGCAAACTTTTAAACTCTAATCTCCTAAACATTTTCTATTATATCTTGTTGAGTTTGGCTCCGAGACTTTGAACTCTGAATTCTCGAGAACGCATAATCCATAGTTGAAACTTGTTAACCTTCATTAGTAAACGGAACTCGTTAACCATTTAAATTCAACAACTTGATTAAAGTTAATTAAATTTAAGTATCTCGTTATAATGGAATCATTTATTTTAAGAATTAAAATTATGATGTGATAAGATAAGATAGTGATTGAATAACTGTGTAATATTATTATCATTGTGTAATCATCGACGTTTTTGCCAAATAATTTGGCAGTAGAGTCATCTTTATGAAATTGGAGGCTCGGCTTTCATAATAAAAATAGATCCCTAACCCTAATAAAATAAAAACAAAATTCTGCGAAAAAGATAATGTTATTGTGATTCTTTGAAATAACTTTTCAAATTGATTAATTAAATGATTATATAAATTGGATGGTTTGATAGCATTGAATTCTTGTCCAAAAAGGAGAACAAGAGTATAAAGGATAGACGTATGTTGGATTTGTGGTGGTTACCGGTGTGTGTGTGGCGGCGCGCGGATGAGATATGGCGGCCAGGAGGGAACGCGAGAGAGGTTGAGAAGAAGAAAGAAGTAGCGTTGTTGTTGGAAGAAAGAAGAAACAAGAACATTGTTTTTTTCTTTGATTGAGGGGGTTGTTATTAGCTATATTTTTTTTAGGCCCGTCTCTTTTGGTGGCCCAGCTCGGTTGAGCTATTTGCACTTCCCAAAAATGTGTATGTCTGGCGGTTTACTAGTATATAGAGAACAAGGCAAAATGGTTGGAAGAAGATAAACTTTTATAGCAATATAGCTGATGATGCCATGCATATATTGAAAGTTTTGCTTCAAAGGAAATTCAAAAATCTTACTTAAGATGAGATACAGATACATCATATTAATACATACATACATACAGAATCCAAGTTCATAATTTCTCATATATATAAAATATCATATGATGAAAGTTTATAGGCCTCTTCATTGCAGACACACGACCTCTAACCATGAGATTATAGCTTCCAATGTAGAACCGTGGCCACATCTTTTACCTAACAAACAACAAAAATTTAGTGGTGAAAGTGAAACACCATAGATTACACTTTGCTCTTAACTTGTTTATTTATTTATGCAATAAAAGTGACATACATTATTATAATTTGGAGCTTTTTATAAATGATTGATGGAGAATATATAATTTCCATCTACATTTATTTATTTTGGAATTTAGCTCATAATTAATTAACAAGGGTAATTACATATAGTACATTTTAGAGAGGAGAATACTTAGGTAATCAAGATGTGGTCATTGATATATGGTTGATGTTCATACGGAGAAAGTTGAAGAAAGGCCAAATTCAAGTCCCCAAAGCTCAAAAGATCCTTTCACAAAGTCATAGTATCCTCCTTTTAGTGCCAATGTTTTGTTCACCAATCCCTCTCTCACAAATGGGTAGGTTAGAAGGTTTCCAAGAGAAACATTCACAGCTTCCTGCACATAATTCAAATTTTAACCTGTAAGATTCACTAACAAATGTTTCTTGTCAATCATAGTATATCATTATTGTCTGCAACACACTCTCTAACACTATGATTCTAACACTCGATTATTTGTCGAAATTCATATCTGATGAGACCTATATGAAATTAGACTAATAATGTAGTGTTTGAAAGAAAATGTTAGAGATCCCTTTTGAGCATTTACTTTTATTAAAAACAAAGAGTGTTGAAAAGAGTGTGCAAAATTTGTTAATACTGGCACTCATCTGAATTTTAATATTCGAGAAATGCTAGCAATACAATTTTTCCAACACACACTCTTCTATTAGTTGAAATTCAAATGGATTCTGGTAAATTATGTAACTCCACATAAATTACGTGAAATCCATATGGATTTCAACCGATAAAAGAGTGTGTTGTTAACCTAAATATTAACATTATGTACTAGTGAACTACAAGACAAATATTGGAAGATATCCATCAAGCTTTTTGCTTGTGGATTGGGTTGTACTCTTCTCTCATACCTTCTCACAGTGTGTGCATAGCTCTCCAAAAGGTGCATCTCCATGTTTTGCCTTCACCTTTGCCTTTGCAGGTAAACCAATTTTGACCCACTCTTCAATGAAATCACTGCACACAACAAAATAAAGGGTGAAAGATTATCAGTAGTGTTTATTTTCTATCTTCCTAGACATTAAATTGGTTGAACTTTGTAAAGAAAAATTTGTCAGTGTCTACTTATACTTAGATCGATAGTGACTATCAAAGAATTACGGTCTGTCATTGTGATTTTGATAAAAACTACATTTTAGAAAATCAACACAACTGTAATTCTTTCAAAATCATCGTTGTTAATCCAATCATGCACTAAATAGAGGGACATGCCCAAAATACTCAAATAGGTAAAAGAAAAAAAAAGACTTACGTGGAGTAGGCTCCATCAAATGGAAAAGACAAAAGCCCCTTAATACCACCACAAGCACTGTGTCCAATGACCACAATGTTGGACACCTATAGAAAAATAAAAATTTGTTAGCTTAAAAATTCTTGACAATTTATCAATTTTCATACTATAGATGAAAGTGTGTAGTTCATTTATCTTGTAACACACTATACCTTCAGATGAAGAACAGCATACTCAATTGCAGATCCAGTTCCAGCATATTTTGCCTGTTACAAATTAAGCATACATAGTCAAACAAAGAAATTACCTTTTTTTTAGTATAATTTGTATTGAAATAATCTATGTAACACTGACATTTCAAATTGAATATATGTCCGATACCAACATGAAATATATGCATGTTACATTTGATCACTTTTACTTTCTCAAATTATTACTACGGTGTACATGTATCAGTATCGTGACCGTGTTTGAGTCGATGGAGACAAACCTGGTCATATGGTGGAACCATGTTAGCAACATTTCTGACCACAAAAGCTTCTCCTGGCTGGAAGTCTAGCACATGAGATGGGCAGACTCTTGAGTCTGAGCATGCAAACACCATAAACTGAAACAAGAAAACAAAGGAGATGGAAAATTAGTTTATCTTTGCTTCCAATTTAGAAACGAATTTATATTTGGTCAATAATTTCGAGGATTCGGTCTCTATATCGATCACTACATCGACTAATTATTTTTATTCTCTAAATTATTTACTAAATATGAGTTTCTATTAGTAATCCATTTAATTAATTCATTCTATACATAAATAAATTAATAGTCACTGCATACCGGGGGGGCTTGGCCTTGAGCAAGTTCACCAAACAAAGCTGGTTTCGTGCTGTGGAAAAAATTAATAAAATTGAATGAGAAAGCTTAAGCTACAAGAAATTAAAGATATAAGTAATTAAATTGAGTTTAGTGACTAACTCATATTTCTCTTTCTTGAAGTGAAGGAAACCAGTTTTGATCCTCTCTGAGGCTTGATCAGATGTTGGAACACCATCAGCTGATGCTGTTGTTCCTAGCTGAGCTGTAATTTGCTCAACCTTTTCAGCTGCTGTGGCCTTCAATTCAGTCTTCTCCCTATATTTGAAAGATTATACCATAAGATATTGCATATATTTCAAGAGTTTAATTTTGATACTTATTCAACAAAATTTATATACACTAGTTATATACAACCAATCATATGCGAGACTTTAGAAATAATTATCATCGAAGTTAGTTTATTTTAATGATCCGACAATTATGAACGATTGACGGCGTAAAAAATATTTATGTTAACAATAATTGAAGTAATATTGTTATATAATTCTAATAGGAGAAGGTGTTTGACATTTACCTCAACAATTTTTGGAGTTCTTCAATAGCTTCATCATAGCCCTTTCCCATTTCTTCTCTCTTAAAATATTAAAAAAATATGTTAGTTGAAACAAAAAAATTATAAGTCAATCTTAAAAAGAAATGAGAAATAATGAAAACTGGTTTTTTTAATTTCCTTATAAAACATTTAATGAAATTTTAGTCTTTATGGTACATATGAAAAATATGGAAAACATTAGTACAATGATATTTAGAATTCAACCAAGTAAATAAATAGTACTATATGGTATACTTAATTTTTGGTGTGTGGAGATTAATTTAGTGCTAATTTAGAAAAAAAACTAGTTTTGAATGGACCTTTTCTTCTATAGTAGTTTGAATTTGCTACTTAATAGAATCGTCTAACTAATCACACACTTTCCTGGTCCCCTATACAAAACAAATTCACCTAATATATAGTTTTAATTTTGGTATAATATATTTTTTTCTAATGAAAATTTTGGTTAGTTATATGGTACTGGTTGGTGACACGTGTAATACACTAATAAATTCGTGCCACACATTTGCCCTCAAACCTAACTAAACTTACCAATTTGATAGATTGCTAAAGAAAGATCAAATGGAGTTCCACGTGAAAACTATACTTTAGAAAAACCAATTGAATATTCACCCCATAAGTGGACATTATTAGATTTTTAAGCACACATGATTACCTAATAGACATAATTAATGCATGTCATCTAAAACACACATTTTGATCCAAAAGTAGAAATAGAATTTTGAGTTTTTTACATTTTTGAAAAGAGAAAAAAAAAACACACACACACACAACTAGAACAATAACTAAATCCTTTTCTAAATAAAAGGTACTTAGCTATATAGTATATACATTAGGCAAAGACAAAGATTTGTCATTAGGGGGACCAATAACCAAAGACACAATACCAATAGACTCACTATTATGTCACACAAAATCATCAAATATATCCTTAAAAAATGCCATGATATATACATATACATATAGATATATATATATGTCCCACTTTATCTAAGAATCAAACAATGTTATAATGTACTATCACAAATTGCATGTTATAGTAAACCATTTAACTCTAAATTTCTCTCAATAGCATTGTTGTACAAATGAACAAGGCATTATTTTAATTGCAAAAGAAATGTATCAACATGAGGGCATAAGAAGTATTTCAATCCAATATATGACATTAGAAGAATTCAACAAATATAATTTAAATTCCAAATTGTATAAATTTTAGTGTATATACCAAAACTGGGGTGATGATAGGAGAAGAAGAGGAAGCAAAAACTGGTTTGTCTTGAATAAGAGAAGGAAAAGAAGAGGTAGAGGATGAAGAAGAAGAAGAGTTAAGAGATGCAGAAACAATAGGTCTCAATGTAACTTTTTTAATAGAAGTTTTGGTAGGGGACAAAGAAGAGAGACTAAAGCCGTTTATGGAAGAGGTAGACATTGTGACAATGAAGACTCAAATCACAATGCTATATAGCTATTGTAATAAGGTATGATGATGTGTTCCATGACCAATTGCGTATCCCCATTTTAATGTAACCAAAGGTAGATAATGAAAACGAAAGTTAAGCTAAGGAGAGCTTCATTCCTATCTTTTTAGATGAGGTTTGAATGTTGGAGATTAACTACAAGAGAATGACCATAACCTTAAGGTCCCTTTGGATTGCCTTGTTCTTGTCATTTACCTTTTGTTCTATGTTTTTTCAATTTACCTTCACAAATGTATCATCTTATTTACACACAAAATATAAATTGTTATAACCCTAGAATAGTTGATGTAATAACGAAGAATTGTGTTATTTGAACATTAAAATACTAATATTATATATGACATCGTATGTATTTATCTATGTCTCTCCAGTTTTTATCTTCTACAACTTACATGTTACAAACATTTCAAAATTGCACATAAAAGTCAAATGACAATGTTTCTCATTAATGTATGACATTACTTGTGTATATGACGTTTTAATGGTTTGATTCTTCGCTAGTCCTTTTGAGGCATGGTAGAAATATAATTCCCGAACTCATTGAGTTTATCGATGGTTTTCTACACTAGACTTGAGCGATATTTCCTCAATCTGAACTTTTACTCGCAGGTTCTCTCTATAAAAGATAGTTCTATTCGGGACGTGTCAGACACTAAATTCTCATACGAGATTTAATTGCTATATTTTTCGATTCATTATAAATTATTTTTTTGAGTGCTTAACATACATTGGTGTATATGGACCATACCATTTGTGCTACGATGTAAATTGACCATACCGCTGTGTTACAATGTATATGGACCATACCATTGTGTTACTGTGTAGATATTATCTATGAGATTCACGTTATTTCTTATGAAAAATTTCAATATCTGAAAAAAGAATATGTGGTAGTGAATTCCAAGGTAGTTAGAGGTTATTGATTATGTAGGGTATAAGGTTGTCTTGTCCTCTTTGAATTTGTGTATCAAGATATAATGCACTCAATGCCGGTTTGCCACGTAGGTGAAAATGCAACCACTTTTCTCCAACTGAAAGGGACAAAACATATGGTATATTGCTCTATTGCAGTAACCGTAAGTTCAATATTCTATGTTTTTCCTACAACTTAGGAGGACTAATTCCATTTATAACAACATAGTATTAATCTAGGTTTAATTATGTTACTAATTATATTTTATCCTACAAATCATGAAATCAATCATATTTGATCATATACTCCCTCAGTCCTATTTATAAGAAACATTTGATTTTTTTGATTTATTGTATAAAAGATGTATTTGATCTATATTCTAGACAAGATAGATTAATTACACAATGAATCTAAAAAGTCAACTTTTTGTTATAAATAGGAACTATATGTCAATTGTGATTATTTTATTTTATTCCCTAAAATAAATTGTGATTATTTTATTCTGATTAACAGACGTATCCTTTTACTTGGTGAATAATTAGATCAATCTGCATTTCTTCTATGATTATCGTCGATCTTGTCTTATACATGAAGCTTCAATATGGTTGATTGGTACAGAGTGATCCAACAATTCACCAAGTAAAAGGAAATATCATGTATTTTTGCTTGGTTGATATTCTGATATGTAAACTTGAAAATTGGGAGAATCAATTATTTATTTCTTTACTTGAACTTATTACAAATTTTTTTTTTTTTTACTATGATATTGATACAAAGTTTCCATTACCCTTTAGGTAGTGATTAATCTCCGTCGAGGAACCTGTAAGACATACAAGGTGGATTCTCTCTTCCCAACAAAATTTTTCTCATACGCATGAGTCAAAATCGAATCTCATACCACATATTTAAGGAGTTCAAATCTCTTACTACTTTGATCAATCAATTTTTTTTTGGTGAAGTTTGATCAATCAATTGATTGTTGGTAACTTGGTACAAATTCTAATTAAGGTATTTTATATATCATCACAAATATGTCATTTTGTCAACAATAGAAAGTTCAAGATAACTTATATTAGAAATATTGCACCCTTCGAGAAAATAATAATAATGATGCACATAAATGTGATATGGTTTCGAACTTTACCCTTTTATATTAAAATCATTTGACAAGAAATAAAAGCCTCCCTTTATCCCTCAAAAAAAAAAAGCCTCCCTTTCAGAAAAAATAAAAGCCTCATTTTTCTTAATAACCTCTCAAGGATGAAATTGAATAACTACATTACCAAATTATTTGGCATAATTGTAAATTTATTTTAACTACCATCATTTTCTCCCACTGATTTTATCAACAAACCAATTGATTTTTTTTTTTGACAAAAAAAAAAACCAATTGGTTATTAATTCAAAAAAACTAATTTCAAAATGGACCCAAAAATTGTAGGATATGATTAAGTTCACAATTTTTGCACTATTTAAGTTGAAGATTCAAGAAGGAAATATTGAAAATAATTAAATAACAGTAACTTCTATCCGTTGGTAACCAATGGTTCATATATCATATGTTATGGAGAAGAAAAGCAATGGATGTTATTAAAGATAAAATCCTATCCTTGAAGCTTCAAATTTGTGGCTCTAGCTATATTATCTATCTATTTGTTGCCACTATTTTTTTTTTTTGAGAGACAATGTTGTGTTGAGCCTATATATCCACAAACAAGTAGTTTCATATATCCACACATTTATATTTAAACCATAATCAACTAACATTATTCAATGATTTGAGAATTGTTTTTCCCCATCTTTTTTACTAAAAACTTCTTATTTTTTGGACATGTATATCAGAAATGCACGTTTTTATTCCATAAGTTTACATTTAGATCACATAAATTTAGTGGTATACACATTAGATTGATGTTGAGAATGGAGTGTCCAATTAATTTACATGGTTTAAACCGTGTTTCTTTAAAAAAAATCACATGAACCATGTTATTTTGTGCGAAAATGATCAGTTGGGAGTATATGACAAGAAAAATAAAAAATAAAAAATATTGTGTGTGTGAGAGAGAGATGAGAATTCCTCCTTATAAGCACAAGTTCCAAATCAAAATGTTTTATGTTGACTTACTATACATTTTTATTATGAGGTTAATAAAAATATACTATTACCTCTATAAAAAAAAAATTATATACTATTAATATTAAAAGTGTAAAATAGATTTACGGTGATGTCCAATTATACTTCACAATATATTTATATAATAATGTGTATAAACTTGTTTTAATAAATAATATTACAATTATGATAAGATGAAAATCTTAGTAGTAAATTAATCATGTGTAAATGCCGAAACAAAACAAAAATAATTATCGTGTGTGTTGTCTCTGTCTTTTTCTTACTAAATCAGAGTGTTCCTGCGAATGTGATCTACTTAAAAGACTAACGTCTTTAAGCAAATACTTTTTTATATACATCGTTCAAGGATTCTATTTGAACTCCAATAATTTATACTACAACAATTAGTATAGTGTTATTGATTTAACTAGATTTTTATGCCCAAAATCAGTGACCATATTAAACTAATTAAGGTAAAGAGATAGAGAAAAACATACACTCTCACACGAGGCTGCACCAAAATCAGTGACCATTCACCACTAATGAAATGATTTATTGTCATTGAGATAATCAAGAAGCAAGCCAAATTGAAAAGATTAACTGGATCAGCTTGAAATTGGAAGATTTTTTGCTTCTGAAGAGATTGGTTGAAAAATTGGAGCTAGCAGAGAAGAAAATTTTGGTGTTGGATTTTGTAATGAGTGATGAACAACTCTGGTTGTTATATTACATAGTTGCAAAAGTTGCATTTGATTTTGATGACAACATTCAATATGCATAATGTTGAAGTTATGTCAACATTTTTTTGTCCTTTTAGTGGTATCATAACTACTTGTGCAAGTGTAACTGAAACCGTGTCGAAATAAACTGTCACATGTGTAATATTGTTATCATATTAATAATCAAACCAAACCCCTAAAGTTTTTGGCATACTTGTTACTAAAAACCATAAGCTTTTGCAATTTTTGGCTAATTTCAATGGTGACAAAGGTATACCAATTTTAAAATAACATCTGTCTTTTTTTTTTTTTTTTGAAACAGCAAATTTTATTTAACCAC
>Ga0228710_1001231_pt1 | contig 37600 bp, 21 predicted proteins | sample MedpolnodulmetaG_FD_177995 | JGI IMG/M metagenome (GOLD analysis project Ga0228710, IMG submission 177995) | Root nodule microbial communities from Medicago polymorpha collected in Santa Monica, California, United States - pink nodules | ecosystem: Host-associated > Plants > Roots > Nodule...
TAAAAACATTGTTTTTGTTAGCCAATTACGATTTCCACTTTCTTCATAAATTAGTTTCACTTAATCTTGCTCCCAAAAAAAAAGTTTCACTTAATCTTGCTGTCTGTATTCTAATGGAAAAGATTGTAGATAATTTTATTAATTTTGATGAAAAAGAGAGAAGAGAGGAAGATAATATCATATGAATTATGTAAGACAAAATTACATTATAGTAACATAAACTTCACTACCTACATCAATCCTTTTCCTTCAAATTTACTAGAAAACTTCACATACTTTATTTAGATATAATATAACAGTTTCCAAGAATAAACAACAATCAAATTACTCTTGAAATTAGCTTTAAGAGCCAAGAACAAGAAGACAAGTATGAAGGGGAAAATCAAAAGTAAAATATATTATTATCACTTGATCTGCTTCAAGTGATATAAAGATGAAGATCAAGAACAACAAAGAACAACATGAGAAGCAAACCATAAAGAACAGTGTGTACAAAAATTGATGCAATAGTTGTCTTCATGTTCATAAACTCCAACGGTGAATTCTTCCCTGGAAGCTGAAAAATCATTCCTGGTGATAATAGCCAAAATAGAGCTGCAGCTATGAGAGGAGGAGCCCAATTATTCATTGTCTATCCTTCTAAGAATCAATTCCAAAGCTTGAATGAAAAAAGAGCAAGTAGAAGAAATGCTATTTTTTTTTTTTTATCAAATGTACCTATTAATGTGGTGTTTTCTAATTCTATCCCTAAAGTAAGGGAATTAGAATCCTATAAAGTTAACATTAAAGTCATCAATAATTCACTTTAACATATGTTCTCCTTTATATCCGGGGCCTATATTGGATTTTTCTAGAAAAGAAAGGCATCGTTTTCTTTTGTAGTCAATCCAACGAGTTTAATTAACTTTTGTGAGTGGCTATAAAGCTATAATAAAATATATGAACAACACTTGTAATAAACAAATACCGCAAGATATGGTTGATCAGACTTATCATTGTGTTTTAGTGGCCAATAAAACTCACATCATTGGCCCCCTTTATGATATAATAATCGGACATTGAAGTTAGTAACGTGCTAATCGTTCATATATTATTGGGGGTAAATATTTTTTGGCGTTTTCTTGTAATGGAAAAAAAATTAAGGTGCGATGATGGTCGGCATTCTAAGGTAAGAATGACTTTAGAGCTAAAATAAAATTCGATAGAGAATTTACATTCTTTATGACTAAAATTTACATTCTTTACGACTAAAAAATTCGTCTTGGAGATATATGTTTTTACTAGTTGACACACTCATTGGAGTGTACTTTATGGTGCATTTTTCTCTGATTATACGATTGTTTATCAATGTTTTTGGTAAATATTCACTAGTTTTAAATTAATTTCTTGTAAGGTCGAACTAGAAATTTTATGACATATTTGTGCAATTGTTTTTAAGAAAAATTAAAATGTTCATCATTTTTCATGAGTTTGAATGATAAAAAGATGAAGATAACTGTTTATTTAGACTGGATCGAAATAAGTTTAAAAGTAAAAGAAAACTTAAAGATAAATGCAAGTAATCTTTGCAGAAAGAATATTTGATTTAAATAAATGAAGAAAGTTGGTGCACAAAATCATACATTTCTCTGGGTATACTCGTTTCTTGCAGTAACATGGATAGTTTAAGTATTTTAGAATTGTGTGAATGATTTGTGAGCCTTATTTCCTAAGCAAAACTACTATATATACATACTAAGAAATAACTGAAAATAACAGTCACAGACTAAAAGCCTTTGACACGTGTCTTGACATGTTTCCACATGTATTCGACCTTTTGATCTTACCTCTTCATAAGCAATTTGAATTTCTTCTATCAAAGCTAAATGACTTGGTAATCTCCAAGATGCTAAGTACTAACATGATCTATTGAAGCTAGCAACCTGGAAAGTGCACACAATAACTCCAACATGACATAAATAATTTGACTGAGTGTTTAAGGAATAGTTAATGGTAATAAGGAATATTAATGATCTAGATTAAGGGAGATAAACACCTCCATGCATGAGAGAACTCCAAATTTTATTAATGATCTACAACAAATTTTACAATAACTTATCAATTACGAAATATCATATTAGAATTCAAGTTATAAGTATTTATTTGTACTTTCTTTCACAAAAAGAAAAAGTATTTATTTATAAATCATTTTTATAGTTAGAGAGAAATTTCATATTTTTACATTAGTTGTAAGTTCATTTCATAAATGTTTTTGGAGAATTTATTTATATAATTATTAACCATGAATCAATGAAATAATAGATCGGCAAACAGACTTGAGATCAACAATCTTTGAGGTGATGGTGAGGTTAGATTGCTTGCTTACCGTCAAACTGGTAGGCGTCGTAGGTGAGAAGTACTTAGGATAGAAAGTGTATGTGCCTAAAATGTGGCCATTAGTTAGTCTTTATAGTGAGGGACTAGGGTTTCTAGCTTGCAAGTCTTATCCACGCAGACAACTATCCTTAATAGAAAAATTGATTAGTGCATTTTGGCACATTCTTTATGTCTTTGAAATTTCACTTTTTGAAATAATCGTATTTTTGCCCTTTGGGTCTGATTTGAAGGATAATCCATTTCTTTGATTATTTTTCAGATTTAATTGCATAACGACCCTTGCTCATTCTGCAGGCCATATCTTAGGTTGTGTTTATCCGATTTAGGCGTGCAAATATGTGTTTGAAATTTAGGAAAAAAGGGGTGGCATAAGTATCAAACATAAGAGTCAACCATCATTATGTATTTTTGTTCATAATTACTCGTTATTGACAATTTAGAGATCCTTGTGAGACGAACAAGGTCTAACAACCTTGAACTTCATTTTAGAATTTAAATTATTTTGGCCGTGTATGAATGTTGTTCTAGACTAACTAAACGATCAATCTATATGACAATTGTCCATTTACAAGGTGAGACCCAATAAGACGCCAAACTCAATAATCTCTTTTATGTTTATATAAAGGACACACCACCACCAATCAATGTATGTTCATCCATTCCATCTCAATCACATATTAACTTAAGAGGAATGATTTTTGGAGCATGATTTTTTGACAACCAATTTCCAACAACTTTTAATGACAACATTTTTCCTCTCTTTTTATTGGACAATAACAATAAAGAGAAAAAGAAAGAGAGAGAATAAAAGTGTAATAAAAGTATGAGAGAGTTATTACAAAAGTTGTTAAAAAATGAATGTTCAAACATCATTTCTCCTAACTTAAACATTGGAGTGTTTTTACTGATACTTCCCTCCAAATACCACGTTGTCTCTTAAAAATTTGAGAAACAAAATGCATTTTTCCCTTCAAATTGGTCGATTTATAGGGTATGTTCTTTTAAAAACAATGGGGTAAATGTAATTTGTCTAACATAAATTGCATGACATTTGCATCTTGGCCCACTAAATCAAACCCGGTGAAGTATAAAACGAACCTATAAAAATATTGGTCCATGATGGACCAATTTTTTGTACCGTTAGATCATATGAACCCACCAAATCTTATCATGGTCTATAAACATCAAATTTCACCCATCTAGTCTATAACTCTCATTTGCTCTCTCTACTTCCTTTTTTTGTCACATAATATATCTTTTTTTCATTTAGCAAATACAAGTAGTCTTTTTCTTACGGCACTTTGTATTGATGGAGTTTTTAAGTAATATGTGAATTAAATTTCTACAAAAAAATAAGTAACATGAATTAAATAAGTATTCAATTGATTTTTTTTTAACCAAAAAAATATCTAGTTGTTGTTGCTTATGTTATTAGATAACTTCTTTTTGAATTTTTGTTGTTGATGTTGTTCTTTTTTTAATATTTTTGTTTTTAATCCTATGGGTTCATTATTTTTTGTTTTTTTTAAAATAAAATTTTATACTTAAATATTAATGAAAAAAAATCTGATACACGTAAAATAAAACTTAAAATTGAAATTTAATAAAAATAATTTTTGTAATTGAAACTGAAATAAAAAAATTGAAATGAACTAAATTAAAAATATAATTTAATTAAAAAATTAATTAAGCACTTTGACCAAAAAATTAAAATATTAATTTATTAATATGTAAAATATATATCAAATTGATTAATTTAAATTATTAAATATCTTAAATATTAATTGATATACATTTTATTATGAATTACGAATGTCCTTTTATATCATTTTACATTTTATTATGAAATTGATGGGTTGTATTTGATGTGGATGGACCATAATAAAAATTGGTAGCTGATTCAATCTAAAGGTTAAAAAAAAAATGGTCCATCTTAGACCAAAACTCCATGGGTCCAGGCTAAATGCCACCATCAAAACCATACCAAAAAAATCTTTTGTTCAGTTAATCCTGACGCAAGTAAAATAAAAAAAAGTACCAAACCATATCCTAGTACCTCCCACACACAACCAAACCCTACCTTCAACAAAAGTACAAAACAAACCCAACACTATCACCTGCCACACTTTTTCTTGTGCTTCCAAATTGTTCCAAATTTCAAAACATCACTTTCCAAGAAATTTCACTCATTTCCTTAAAGCTTCAACCTTTACCACTTTCTTCACCGAAAGTCACAATTTTTCTCATCTGGGTCATAAAGATCTACCTTTTTTTATTCACGGAAAAAAAAATGTCTGATTGGGCACCAGTGGTTATTGGAGTTGTGCTGTTTGTGTTTCTTCAACCAGGGTTGTTGTTTTCATTTCCAGGAAATGGAAAACAGCTTGAGTTTGGTGGTATGAAGACAAATGGAAAAGCTATTTTCATTCATACACTCATTTTCTTTGGTCTTTATGCTGTTATCATCTTGGCTCTTCGTGTTCATATCTATACTGGTTGATATGGTTACCTAGATCTGATGTTTTCTTTGTGTTACCCTTTCTTAGTAGAAACTGCATTATTGTAAGTTGTAATAACTGGTTGTGTTTTTCATTTTAATTTTGTTGTTGTTGGTGTTAGCAGTTATCTATGAATCGAATGTATGGAAATAAAGTTAAGGTTTTTAATTTTTGTGATTGGAAATACATAGATCTGATCTGATCTGATAAGTTATGGGTTGTGTTATTTAACTGTTGATTAATTAATTAATTAATTAATTTTAGTGTAATTTTGGATTTGAAGTGAACTCAATTTGAAGTATGCTTACAAGTGAACTAAGGATATTATTTAACCAATTTGAGTTGGTCTAATGGTATTGGCTTGGGATCTGGAAGTGTGCTACTCCAAGTCTCAAGTTTGATTCTATCTGGCGTCAATTTAGGTGGATTAATTTAGTTTTACGATCTTCCGATGGATGTTAGTTTGCAGCATAATGCTCTTTGATGGGGATTTGGGTCGTGTTGCTGTTACGGGGCTACGCAAGCAGTCAAGTACTACTCAGCTTGCGATTGTTGTGGACCCTATATTTTTAAATCTTTTGATTTCAGATGTTCATGGATTATTTCATAGACAAAATGATCTCCAAAATTAAAATTATGGGTTATATAAGAATTACAGTCTTCTTATCATGTAAATCGGTAAAATTGAAAAATATCATGGAAAATGGTTCATATGTTAATTCCACATCAATGTTGTCTCAGTTAGGTTTAATTTGCATAAGCAATTTAGAGTTGTATTAAAGGTTTAGCTTGAGGCAAACAAAATTTGGGACCTGTTTTGCCAAATGTTGGCTCAGGTAACAAACCATGTATTAGTTCTACCAGTTGAGCATCTAACCACACAACATGACAAGGCATTCGAACCCTCAAATGCATCTGTGAAAAATCGGGAAGCGCAATGTTTAAGGTTTAAGAAGACTAGTAAGAATCGTCATCCTTAAGATTTAAGGTTATCTTCCTTAATAATATTACGTATTGGGAAGGCGGTGGAGGATGTGAGTTTCTGTTGGATGACAACCTCGTTTGGATGCTTTAGTCTCACTTGGATACCTAACCTTTCTCTTGGCCTATCGAAAAAATATAGATGGCCAGTTTGTGGCCTTAATTTTCTCCTTCAACGTATCCTATTCGATATGCATCACCATTATACATCCAAAAAGGGTCTCCTTCAACTAACCTTTTCAATGTGACTCGCTTGCTGCAATCCTTAGTTGGGTAATCTTAGTTATAGACTTATAGCCATCAAGTAATCTTCATAAATCAAATTTGATTCCATTAACACAACTTGATGGTATTTGTTCAAAATAAACTTATTTTTCTTAGCTACCCTCAACGAAGTTACATCATCAAATCTCTAATAATTTTGTTTGTTTGTATGTTATGTTCGATAAAATACAATTGATGACTTCCTATCTGGTATCACCTGTCAGAGTCCGAACAACAAATAATAGCCTAAAATAAGTTCCTTCTTGTAAACGTGCACAGACAAAAACAAAGGGTCGAGTAATTGAATCAATGGTTTGTGTACTTTATGTTTCATGTTAAGGTCTTTATGGTTTACTACATCTTGTCTCTCCATCTTGAAATCAAGTTAAATATTTTGATAAAAAAAAAGGCTAAACTACATTTTTCTCCCCCTAAGTTTTAAAATGTTGCGATTTTGATCCCCTATTAAAAAAAATGGCAAAAGTGACCCCATGTTTAGGGAAATATGCTCTTTTGACCCCTAACATAAGGGAAATATGATCTTTTGACCCCTTATCTTCTAAACAAATTGCGATTATGACCCCTATTTTGGAACACGTGGCGCCTTCTCAGCAATTTTGGGACGGACAAAACTTAGGTACAATTCCTTAGGTGCTTTTCGTATGGTTCTTAACTAAAAATACAACTTTTTTGGAGATAACAAACTTTGAGAGAATTATGGATTTAAGAAAATCATGGTGAATTTAGTTAAGAACCATACGAAAAGCACCTAAGGAATTGTACCTAAGTTTTTTCCTAATAGTAATACTAAGTCTGTAATAATGAGCGGCAGCGGCTTAGGTTAGGCAATATTGGCTAAAGATTACGTATATAATTTGTGGTTTTGGTTTTTCTTTTGCAATACTATTTTAATCTCAATATCGCTCATATCTTATGGTTTTAGTTCTGATTAAACTCCATGGAAAAGATAATTGCAGATGACAGAATATCTTGGTTTCACAACAGATCTTGCAAAAAAAATTCACATGACTTGTTCGCCAAGTATCAAGTTGATTTTCTTTTGTTCAACTCATGTTGCTATCATATGCATGAATGAAAAAAAAAAATCTGTTTCAATTTACTTTTATTTTACATGAACACGTGTAAATCTTGCATTTGACCTAACCATTTCATTTTATTTTCTTTCAGATGCTAGGTTTTTTCAAAAACTACAAGTTTGCAATTCATTTTCAATCCCTGCAATTCTGGCTGGTATGTTGTAGTTTTACAAAAGTACTGTGTCGTGGTGCTTCTTCTTTTTTGCATCATATTTTCATATCTCCCATTTCTTGCCTCAAATGTTTACTTGCAGGTGCTAATGAGGGATTTAACGCCAAAGCCAAAAAGTTCCACTCATTCAGCTGGTGACAGTCCATCTGTTAGTTGCTCCGGTTTTGAAAATGCAAAGAAGAAGACTCTAAGTTTTTTGAGTGATGATTTTTGTGGTGCAATGTTAGATACATCTTTTGCTCATATTCTCAAAAGAGAGAAAACTCTGCCTGGAACTGCACTTTCTTTAGGGGCATTGGAGTTGTGGAGTGACAATTTTGAGGACAAGGGTCAATTCTGCCAGTATCTTTCTAGGCTGGTAAGTTTCATGGGCATCTATAAAGTCATATATATTGTTTTTTCCTTTTGTTTACTGGAAAAATTTCTGTTATGGAACATCTTGAAAGGAATTTTCTACGTTACTGAATTTATTCATAATTTGTATTTGAAGTTCTAAGATAGTATCCGGAAGGTGACTTATTGCTTGAGGAGTCTCATGTTGCATGAATTACTAGAAACTTATGGTTTTGCAATATTCCTTAAAAACAGTTGGAGCTGATTAGATTTGTTGCTTTGTACAAACCCCTGATAGCTGCTGCTAAAGTTTCTGAAAAAATTGATACAATAATCAAGAGTTTCTTGCTTTCACCATCGCCATCTTAGGTTTATTATATTTGACAATTAGATTTTAGTCTAAAAAATGTCAGCTTCTCACCATCACTTCATGCGTATGTGTTGACTGTTGTTGGATCTGCTTTTCTCATTGTAGGACTTAGCTGCGATCAGAAGCATGCCGTTGGCTTTAGAGAATGTTGTAAATGCAGTTTTCGATAGATCCAATGATATTGCTGAGGAGAACGCTGCAGTTCAGTTAGAATTATGCAGAACATTTGAAGGTTATTTTAGTTAGTTTTCCAGATTTGCTGCTTTTGAGTTTGTCTAGTTGGACCTTTGTAATTTTTTTTGTTACTGTTCCTTGAAGGCTTACTCCAGCAATTTATTTCCTTGAAATGGACGGAGCCTGCACTTGTGGAAGTACTTGTTCACTATTTAGATGCAATGCGTTTCTTTTTGAAGTATTTTCCGGATGCAGCTGGCAGTGTTATCAATAAACTATTTGAACTTCTAACATCTCTTCCACTTGAAATTAAGGTTACCTTAACAACCCTTTTTCATTCTTGCTTTCAACTATTGAGAAAAATTATCTGGCAAGTAAAAGTTGTATAATCTCTTGGCAGGAGACATCAACATCAAGTGCTCGGCATGCAAGGTTACATGTCTGTTCATCATTTATTCGGATAGCAAAAGCTGCTGAAAAAAGCATCTTGCCTCATATGAAGGTGCATTTTTTTAAACATCCGTTGTTGAACAATCACAGTTAACTGGTTATGACGTTATATTCAGTTTTTCACAGTACTTCCCGCCGGACTAATAAGTTTGTTGTGCTATATAACTAGCCTTGATCTAGTTATGAATTAAATATTATTTAAGCCAGTTTTGAGCCATATCATAAAAAAATTCAGCCTCTATTAGGGTCATGCTGAATTAACTAGGGCTACTTTGTTAACCCACTTGGGTTGGCCTGGTGGTATTGACTTGGGACCTGGGAGTGTGCTCCTCCTCGAGGTCTCAGGTTTGATTCTCTCTGGTGCCAATTTAGGTGGGCTAATTTAGCTTCTTCAAAAAAAAAAACTAGGGCTACTTTGATATCTTTAGTTATATTGATTTGTCAAAACACACCAGTGTAGTAATCCAAATATGAATGGGAAAAAATCTAAAAAAATCTTTGCTGTTATGCTATTAATAGTTAATGATTGAATTTTTGGTTTGATTTGTCAGCTGTCCCTGTAAAATTGTTCTTGAAATCAGCATTTGGCCCTGTGCTTTTTCATATCTGTTTTGTTAATTTCCATCTTGTTTTTCATCACTTTAGTCTCCTCTAAAACACTTCATTATATTAGTGTGTGATGCTATTTCAATTGATGAGTTATAAAGCACACACATATTGAAGTTGAATCTTCAATTACAGAATGGAAGAGGGATTGAAATTGAACTGGTGAAATTTAAATCTTTGTAAGAAGCATTGTAGTTTTCTTTATGGTACTTAAATCATGTGAAAATGACATTATTGAATGGTTATGTAAATAACTAAAGGACCCTTGAAACGTTATAAATTTAAATCGTTGAAAGGCGCAGTGTAGTTTTCTATGACACTTTCATCATGTGAAAATTGAACTATTGAATGATTGTGTAAATAGCTCAGGGGATCTTAAAGTGTTATACTTTGTTATTGGTGTAGCTTCGTTCTCACCAGTTTGGGTTTCATTATTTTGGTCACCTGATACAAGTTGAAAGTGCCACACGGCTTAGAGTGTAATTTGGGAGGAGATTGAGTATATTTACCTTGATAAGTTTGTATGTAGGGCGTTGCTGATACCGTTGCTTGTTTGCAAAGGGAAGGTCGTCTGGTTCAGAGAGAGCAAAATCTTATAGGCGATGCTTTTCTTGTTATGGCTTCTTCTGCTGGGTAATGATCAAAGATAATAGATAATTTGTTTTTGTTATATACTCTGTTAATGTTTTAATTTAACCTTATCTCACTTGTTGTTGCTTAATTTGACACAGTATTCAACAACATCAAGGAATTTTAACACGGCTACTAGAACCTTTGAGCCAAAAGTGGACACAATTGGAGTGGCAGGATAGATATTTGTCTAGTCCACATGGTTTGGTTCAGTTGTGGTCAGAAACACCAGTTATGTTGTCAGTTTTTCATACAGTTACATTCATTCAGATGGCACTTAAGAGGAGCGTGATGAAGAAAGCTCGCGGGAATCCAGAAAGCTGATCAATGTCAGATTCAAATCCTTTAAATCCATTGGCCCCTCATGTATTACTGATGCTAAATCCTCTCTTGAAAGTATGCATACTTCCTTGAAGTGTACTCTGGCCATGTGTTTCCTCTAGTATTTTGAATCAAAATGGTCACTGTGTCTTCAATCTTGTCCTCTAAATACTTTGTAATTTTAACGAACAAACTATCTAAGAAGCTTAAGCTATTTGGTGAAGGCACGTGAATGTTTCATATTATTACATATTCGCTCACCGAGTGCCCTTTCGGCTTGAAGAGTAGATAATGCACAATCCTATATACTGTACGTCGAAACTGAACTTTTTATTTGACTAATGGGGGTGTCTAGTCTAGTAATGAATTCTAGATCAATTATTCACAAAGGCTTTTATACCATGTTATTTACCATTTCAAAAGTTTAAAATGTTAGGTGAATACACGTGAATGGTTTTATATTTTATTTCTAACAGTATTAATAATGTAGTATATTCTTAATTTCCAGCTACTTCGAGGCATAAACTCTCTTTGGTCTCCATCTATACGCCAAAGTTTACCTGGAGAGATCAAAGCTGCAATGGCTATGAGTGATGTTGAGAGGTTCACTCTTCTTGGAGAAGAGAACCCTGAATTGCCAAAGAACCCTAAGGAAGGATATGATGAACCAGATGAATCAGATATACGAAATTGGTTTAAACTCATCAGACTCAGTGGGTAAGCATGCATATCCGATATTTATATTTTATCTAAAACTTATATTCTGTTCCAAATCTTATCGCTCTTCCCTGTCAATTTTGTTTTTGCAACAATTATCAATATAGACTAAATAACGTTCTGATTAAAATAAGAATATTCTGCATCTATGACATCTTTATTGCTCTTTATTTACATCTCCGTACATTACTAAATGTGTGGTCTATATGAATAGATATAATGTATTGGGCTTGTCAATAACCATTGGGGATTCATTTTTCAAAAACTTGGATGTGCACTTTGTTGCCGTTGCCCTGATGGAGAATATACAGTCAATGGAGTTTAGGCATTTGAGGGAGCTTGTTCATTGCATTTTGATTCCGTTGGTTAAAAATTGTCCTGTCGATATGAGGGAAATTTGGCTGCAAAAGCTTCTGCACCCATTATTTGTTCATGTTCAGCAAGCTCTTAGCTGTTCATGGTCAAGTCTTCTGCAAGATGGTAGAGCAAAGGTTCCTGATACTCATGGCATTCTTAGTGGATCAGACCTGAAAGTACAGGTGATGGAGGAAACACTTTTGAGGAATCTAACACGTCAGATCCGTTCACTCCTCTCTGTTATTGCTTCTCCTCCCCTAAATACTGGAATCCCTTCTTTGGAACAGTCTGGGCATATTATTCCTTTCGACATGTCTTCTGTGAAAAGCTTGGATGCGGTTGCATCATGCTCTTTGGTTGGGTATGCTTTCTACTTGTTTGGAATGTATGCTTCATTTCAGTTTCAAAGCTTTTTTTTCTTCTCATTATGTCTTTTACTCGTGATAGCTTCCTGCTAAAGCATGAAGGTCTTGCCCTTCCAACATTAAGAATGTGTTTAGAAGTTTTTAAATGGACAGATGGTGAAGCCGTGACAAAGATTTCTTCTTTTTGCTCTGCAATGGTAGTTCTTTCAACAGTAACAAACCATACCAAACTCATAGAATACGTTTCTAAAGATCTTTTTACATCCGTTATTCAAGGATTAGAGCTCGAGTCGAATGCAATAATCAGTGCTGATCTAGTTGAAATTTGTCGAGAGATATTTGTATATCTTGGTGATAGGCACCCAGCCCCCAGGAAGGCTAGTTATTTTCCGTTACTTAGTTTTTTTTCTTATTGCATTTACCTTTTGGAATACACTTTAAAATCCTAGACCTTGGATATTGAGCAATATCATATTAGGTTTTGCGTACATATTTTTACTAACATGCGTTCATTTTTTGTTTGTTTAGGTTTTGCAGTCTCTCCCATTTATTACTCCTCGTGATTTACATGCCTTCGAGGAATCTTTGTCGAAAATGTCAAGTCCAAAGGAACAAAGGCAGCACATGAAAAACTTGCTTCTGATGGCAACTGGTAACAAATTAAAAGCACTTGCAGCACAGAAGCGCAGGTTGAAACTTACAGGAGCTCGAGGCCCCGACAACTGCTGCTAATCTTCACACATGTTTATAAAATAATGCTCTCCTTAAATACCACTTAGGCACTTACAAACAATATTTGTAATCGATTAACCGCTACATATGTTTATTCATGATATAGTTTAGAGAAAACTACAATAACCACCACCCCTGAGGTTAATGTAAATACAACCAGCACCCCTTTTATTTTTAAGAAAATCATTTTTCTCCTCTGTTGTTAAATTCGTCTGGCTTACGTTATAGAGAAGAAGAAAAAAAACACGTTATTCTGAAATTGATATTCCTCGTTTTTCAATTTGAATAACTACCTAGTTGAGATAAGGATGTGAATCAAGCAAAGCAACTTCCCCAGCATTTCAATTTGAATAACTACCTAGTTGAGATAAGGATGTGAATCAAGCAAAGCAACTTCACCAGCATATGAAGTTGCCTATAACACTCTTTCATGTATCTTTTATCCTCTCACCCAATCACTTGAAACGACCAAATCACCACTACCATACTCAAATTGCTAAACTGATTCTAAGCAAACATCTCATGTGTTGTAATTCTTCTTCGGAGTAACTACGTCTCAACAAATCAATAGACAAACTTGTAATTCTTGCAAGATTCAAAGCCTCATTTAGGGTGATGATATTGATAATTTTGAATGAAAGGGATATCCAAATAACCTTGATTGAACTATGTAGACATTTTGCATGATAAAACCTAAGATCAATCATTGTTAAGAAAATTAACAACTCATCAAATGAAAGAATATGACAATGACATTGTTTGAATTAATCGAGTCAAGAGACGGTTCAATTTTTCCATTGTTATTGAATGGATCTTAAGGAACTCATAGAAGCTGAGAAAACAAATAGCAACAACACCATTCTTAGAAGTCGTGACCAACCTCTTCACACTGAGAAAGTTATGATGATAGGTCTTAAGTAACAGTGTCAAGAGAAGAAGTAACTAACGTATTAGTAAAAGGGGTTTCACAAGTGAATTATCTAAGAAATAAGGGAGATTTGTGCTTAGCAAAAATATAGAGGGTATGTTATATTTGCAATGGCTTAAGGGGAGGATGATATAATTTTCGCCATAGTTTATGGTTTAATTTTTAAAATTGATATTTGATTGTTTTAAGAAATGAGGGATGCTTCATTACATATTTTACAAATGATTCTTGTCAAAAATATTTTATAAATGATTTGAAGTATGAAAAACAATTTCACGAATTGGTACAAAATTCATTTACAGCACATTATCTATCTGTTATCTCTAATGAAATACTTTGCTCAAGGGTAATCTTGTTTCATCTCAGTCAAATGTTATATTTGCAATTTCTCTGTATATATGTAATAATATTTCATAATGGTACGCCATCATAAATTTGTGAGTGCCAGATTAATTGACCCTATTTTTTTTCCAGTTTTCCATCAGAAACTACAGCCAGCAGGAAAAATTTCTATATGAAAAACAATATATTAAGTAAATATGAATACAAAAGAATAATACAAATGATATGATATTCTAAGTTTACACCAACCACACAAGTCGGTTGCGAGAAAATAATAGCAGAATGGTGAAAACAAAAACCAGTAACAATTATGAAATTTAAACAAGTAACACCAAAATCAAAAGTGGTAGCTAATGCTGGATGCTCCTAATGTGCAAAAGCCTCCAGTCCACACCTAGGAGAGCACATATCTGCTCCCATTTCTCATCTAAGCTGAAAAGAAAAAAAAACATAACTTCAAATAATGTATAATATACTCGGTGAAGCTCATTTATTATTATTTCAAACCCAAAATAAGAAAGATCACCACAAAAAATAAGAAAGATGATTACCATGATAAAATAACCACCTCTGAAAATACCATAACTCCATTAAGCCTTGGGCTTGAGCATCTTCACAGTCTCCCATGTGAAATCAGGATCATCACGTCCAAAATGCCCGTAAGCAGCAGTCTTCTGGTACCTGAATTTGCCACCTCTTGTGAGGTCAAGGTTGATAGCAATCATTCCAGGCCTGAAGTCAAAATTCTCCTTAATCAGAACCAAAATATCCTTATCTGGAATCTTTCCAGTTTTGTAAGTGTCCACAAACACAGAAAGTGGCTCTGGCACTCCAATAGCATAAGAAACCTGCACAATACAACGGCGAGCAAGCCCTGAAGCTACAACACTTTTTGCAGCTTGCCTAACAATGTAAGCACCACTCCTGTCCACCTTGGTTGGATCCTTTCCTGAGAAGGCACCTCCACCATGAGCACCCCAACCACCATAGGTATCAATAATGATCTTCCTTCCGGTGAGCCCCGCATCTCCATGAGGTCCACCAATCACAAACCTACCTGAAGGGTTGAGATGGAAGATGGTCTCGTCGTCAAGGTATTTAGCTGGGACGACAGGTTTAATAACATGCTCTTTCAAATCTTGAGCAATCTTTTCATTTGTGACAGTTTCGTCGTGTTGAGTTGAAATGAGGATTGTGTGCACGCGAATAGGGACCATGGCTCCATTATCATTCTTGTATTCAACGGTAACTTGGGTCTTACCATCAGGCCTAACCCATGGGCATGTATTATTCTTTCTAACTTCAGTGAGCTTGGCACCAATTTTAGTGGCAAGCACATGTGTGAGTGGCATTAGTTCAGGTGTTTCGTCAGTGGCATAGCCAAACATGTGACCTTGATCACCAGCTCCAATTTCCTCAGGCTTCTTGCTCAAGTGACCATGAACTCCTTGAGCAATATCAGGGCTCTGTTGCTCAATGTTGACGAGAACATTGCATTTGTCAGCATCAAGACCAACATCAGCAGACACAAATCCAATACTCCTGCAAGTGTCACGAACTATTTTCTCATAGTCCACCTTTGCCTTGGTTGTGATTTCACCAAAGACCATAACCATGTTAGTTTTTGTACAGGTCTCGCAGGCAACCTTGCTCTCTTTATCTTGCTCCAAGCATGCATCAAGGATGGCATCTGAAACCTGGTCACAGATCTTGTCGGGGTGACCTTCGTTTACAGATTCTGAGGTGAATAGGAAGGTATCCATATCTGATGTTCCAAAAAGATAATAAGACCAAGAGTATATATATTAGATGTTAAATGACTTGAATAAAAGCAATTGAATACAGATTTTGAAGGTAGAGTAATTTCTATCGTATGCATATCCATGAAATGAATGTAAAGGTAGTAATTTAATATCTATCGTATGCATATAAATGAAATGAATAAAGTTCTCAAAATGTCTTACATTACCACTATGCAAAGGAAATAATTCACACACAAAATTTACTCTGCTATCATACATACACCTCCACCCCAACCCCCGCCCAAAAGAAAGTGTTGAATGCTAAGTACTCCTTTGATCTGTTGCTTAACAAATTATAGTCGACCAATTTCTTGTTTGGCAAAACAAACAAAATATTATCGTATGAACAGTCTTTCAGAAAATACTATTGAGTATTACTATTCTTTCACAACAAATACTATGGAATTCATTAAGGATTTAAACGATCTGCATTATCAGTGACAATGTAATCAGGCCGGGTTCGAACTCTGCATTCCCAACAGGTCCAAAGTTCATTAACCACTTGAGTTAAACCACTAAAACATATTTAAACCTATATTACATGGATATGGATTTAATTATATGCACAGTGAAATAAAAAGTTACATTGTCAGTAAATCATTTTAACAACAACAATATAAATGAACAAAATCCATATAAGATACAATCAATCATTAAGTTCCTAAGGTCAGATAATGCAGAACAAAATGTATACAATTGTCAACATTATTGTCGCAATTCGAAAACAGAGAAGAAAATCAAGATCAAGCTATGGATCTGCGAATGTAGGATCATAATAACGAGATCCATACAAAAATTGGATTATGATAATAGAAATTAGCTAAGGTTAGATCTAAAGAGAAAGAAAGCGTGTAATTTGAAACGTACCTTTGTATGATTGAATTGAATTGAATTGAATTGAGAGTGTAGAAGAAGAATGTGATATGAAAGAGGAAGAAATGATATTGTGGACTTATATTGGATTGGAAAGAGAGGAGAGAGAAACGCATACGGATGACTCGTTCTATTTTCCTCCCTCCATCTCTTCCTTTTTTTTCGTACGTTTTTTTAGCTATCACTCACAATTTACGCACTTTCTTTCCTTTTTTTATGCTATTTTTTTTTATTACTTTTTTAAGCTATATTTTTCTTGGTGTTTTCTTAAGCTATATATTTTTATTTTTAGTACATCTTAAGCTATATTTAATTATGTCACAAAGTATTTTAATTTTATACGTCCAATCTTATGCAATATGTAAAGTTGGATCCATAAAAATTGATTTATTTTGTTCAAAATTTTGATTAAATACATTAACTCTTTTTTTTAGGAAATTAAATACATTGTTGACCTAATTTTTTTATCAGGTGGAGTATTTTTTTTTTTTAAATAAAAGGAGTCAAAGTCTCAAAGCAAACTAGAAACCTCTAGGAAAAAATACAAATCACCCATGATTAAAAGAGACAAAAAATTCATAACAATGTAAAACTATTTCAATAAACGTGTTGTCAAAAAATACCAAAGAATAAAACACATACCGCCTTAAACCTAATATAAGAGGTATTTCATCCGTCTTAAAATAATTGTCTCTTTGGTTTTTTTTCCATAATAATTTTCACTTTACAATATCAATGTATCATTTATTTATTTTTCCATTATTATATTTTTATTTATTGAATTTCATCTAACTTAACTATTCTCATAATATAATTAATAAGGGTTTAATAAAAAAAACTAATTTTATTATTAAAATCAATGCAATTAATTATTTTCTTAGAGATTATGCATATAGCTTAAACGACTGCTATTTAGAGGGGAAAAAATAATGAAAAACATTTGGACAATTAACACCATCTTCGACCATCCTAGTCGCAGAGAAAGTTACTCTTTATTCAGCACATGGTATCAAACAATTATCACGCTACTTGACTAGAGAAAAAGCATGGTACATATCCCATAATTCAGCACATGGTATCAAACAATTATCCAGGTTGGATGAAAAAGAATGGCACGTATCCCATAATTCAGCACATGGTCCATGTCCAAATTTATACTTTGTTCGCAGCACCTGCACTGCACTTAAAATGAATAATATTTTGCGCTAAGATTCCAACCAATTTTCATCAGTGATGCCTCATTCATCAATCAAGCAGAACCAAGCCCCAAACCACCATTATCCTTAGGAAGACACATAGACTCCCAAAAAACCATGTGCATATGAAGAATTTGATCATCATCTACCCATATAAAATAAGGCAAATGTTAACTTGTACAAAATTGTTTTTTTTTTTTATTCTTTAACATGTGTTTTTAGGGCACAAGTTAACATGACCCATGAAATAAATAGTTTTTAACAACTCGGCAATTTGGTTCTAAATTATCACTTTCTCTACAATTTGGTCTAGGAACAATAGAAATCTAATGAATAGTCACTAAACTATAATAAATAGTTCCTGAGATATTGCCCACATCCTATTTTGAAAAGAAACGAGAGACTAACATGATGGATTATAACTAGTTTGGCAACTACTTTGATGGATTTTAAATAGTCTATGGATTACTACTCAAGTCTTAAATATAAGCAAAATTTGGTTAAAAAAAAAAGTTGACGTTTTTGGTTCAATTGGAGAAAATTTGTCAAAATTGCATAAATAAATCAGCATTTGTCATCTCCAATCTATTTTATTTTCAAATTGATCATCATTTATGTTACATTTTGTTTGCATCATTAGTCTTTAAATTAAGCTTATGTTACATTGGCATCATTTATGTTATATTTTGCGATTGAGTCGCGCTATATAGCACTTATCATCTTTTAATTAATTGAGGACAATGCTCATAAGACAACAAACAAATTTTCCCTTCCCAGCTCACATTGATCATAATATGGTCTTGCCAAGTTCGAGATGTTAGCTCCATTATATTCCAAAATTGTGGCTTCTTTCAGCCAGGGAGTTACCGTGGACAAAATTATTATTTAACAGCAGCATTACTTAATATGAATTTTGAAGATCTTTCTACCATTACCTGAGTTTCCTATCAAATGATAGCGAACAAAGTGTTCAAACAAGTAAACACTAATCCGAGTGGAACACTTTCTATCAACTGAGACATATCTGCATTGTAAGATAGCAATTGCCACACTATAAAACTAAAGTTATAATACTTGATCTCTGTTATCAAATATAAATAAAACTGCTTGCAGTGTTTGCCATTTAATAACTTGTAAAGATAACTTTGTATTCAGTTGCGTTCACGGTTCAAAAACTGTGATTGGAATATAATTTTGTGTTTGATTACACGGTATCAACGCTACAGATAGTCCTTTGGTAAATTACGGAGAATTCTCATTGGGATGATAGAAAGACATGCAGAAGACATGTTCAAACAAGCACCAAGTCAATCAGTAATTGTAGTACTAAAATCTGAAGTTCTTACTCCTGTTTCCATGAGAAAAAACTGGTAGTAAAAAGCTGTAGTAGTGTGAATCAGCAACCAATCTGAATTATTTAAACAAAATGATGGAAGATTGCATAACATCCTGTAAATTAAAACTCTGAAATGAAGTTTTAAGAACCGGTGCGGGAAAGAATATACACCATGACTAAAATAAATTACCTCATCAATTGAAGCTGTAATTAGGAACTGAGGCCTAATTGAAGTCCAAGGGCAGCATGAACAAGAAAAAGTGTCATGATACTACTACCCAAGATGCCATGAACATTCCTTAATCCAGGATTTCCCTGCATATCATTCAGGTAACTGAAAGTGAGGAGGTGAAAAATGGTAACAAATTCAATGACGACGAAAGGGTGGATAGCAAACAAATCAACAATGTAAAGCTTTGAACTCATTCTCAGCTGATGTACAAGTTACTTTGGTGTACTAGCTTCTTGACAATGTTATTAACAACTAGATCGCGACTCCGCAACTATTTGCACAAGACTCTTAAGCGATGAGTACTGACACAGACATGGAGACGATACTTACACTGACATGAAGACACCATTTATAATTTAAGAAAATGAAAGTGATTGAATATATAACTACGTGTTGGTGTCGTGTCAGTGTGCTAGAAACCAACATGGCAAACATTGGACACACTTTCAATATAAAGTGTTTGTGCTACAAAGCTTTGCACTTCGATTTTTATTCAATAAAAAGATTAACATTTTAGTGTTGATAAATGAATATCTATCTATGGTTAGGTAACACTGATTCAAAAACTCCATGGGTTAAAAAAGAGGGAGAAAAAATAAAAACAAGGTAGCTCAATCGAAATAACCATTACCTCAAACAATGAAGGTAATATAGTCTGTATTGTCAACAAAGCAAGGCCAATAACGCCTGTAACGGCATGAGGACTGCAAGCAAACAACAAGATGATATAAGACTATTGTTTTTTGCTTGAAAATAAATAAGCAAATCATGTACGTAATAGGAAATTTGTAAGTAAATTAACAAGTAATAATCTTCAGGGTCAAAGAGAAGCTGCTGAATGTAAATACCTGTCAAAAATGGGTTTATCTGTTGTGAGTAGAGATGTTACTCCACCGGTAGCTCCGAGAGCAAAGAAGAAAAACATACCCGCTAAAAGCTTGGGATGCAAGTCCTTGGCCTTAGCCTTTTCCTCCTACAAATATTCAACAAGTTATATATATCAAATTTTACGCAATGCTTTGAAAATCGGATTGAATTAGTTTTTAGTAACCCACCAAATTTAACTATTTTAGCAAACAAGTAATATATCTATTATAACTATCATTTCTCATACTATTTGTTTTCAATATAAAAACAAAAAGCAAAGGAAAACATGAAATTTGATGATAATCAAAATAGCTTACTACGTTATCAGAATAACGAATGCGAAAACCTAGATAGGTACCATAACCACCCATAGCAAACAGCACCACTGCCTGCAAAACCAAATACAATTACAAACAAATTAGCGCCTTTTCTGTGTTTCTATAACTGAAATCAGTTATCTTAATTAGTTTGTAGTAGTAACTAACTAACCATGTTGGCAGGGTGACCCCAATGTACAAGCCAGTCAGGCAGATTCAATGACTTGACTATCTCAACGAAAGGCGCAAACACAGATCTCACAGCTCCATCTGTTTAGTTTAGAAATGAATTAGATAGAATTAAAGATTGAATTGTAAAACTAAAATGTATTAAGTACCTCCGGGTAAGAGAGCAGCGGTGTAAAGTAATGGCAATGGAGAGAAAGAGTGTAAGATTGTTTCAGTTTTCGGTGTTGATTCGAGAGATTGGTGTGAGTCTTGGTTTGTGGCGTGACATTTGAGGTGGAGGCGAGTTGTTCCGAGAGAACAAATTTGGCGCGAATTATGAAATGATAGAGGACGGAGATGATTTGTGACAATGGAAGTAGCTGTTACCATTGCCATTTCGTAGAATAATGAATGGACAATAGCAACAACAACAAAGTAGTAGAATGAACGAGAAAGAGGCCCTGTTGTTGTAGTTGTGACTTGTGATGGAAATTGAAAAGTTTTGTAGTAGTAAGATCAAGATGAGAGTAGAAGGGCGAGGAAAGAGACACGATGACTATCTTTTGATACGACCTTCACTTTTCCACGTGGTTTCAACACGCTCCTCTCCTCTTTCTTTTTCTTGCTTGGTAATATTAGTAGTTGAAGTAGTTTATAAATATAAAATCACATTTTGTCAAAAAATAATATAAAAAATATGTATTTAATTAATATTTACTTATTTTTAATTAAGATTACAGGAGTAAAATTAAGATAAAAAATAATAAACTATAAGCTATTTGAATTAACTTATCACAGATCGTTATACATAAAAATAAGTTAGAAGCTCGTGTAAAAATAACAGTCACAAAACATATCTTTTTTAATCATACTAGAATTTTTTATTTGTCTAAATTGGTGTTTATGTTTCATTCCACCCTCAACTATGAAATACCGCGTTTTGAGTTATTGTCCGCTTTAATTTAAGTGTATAAGTTCTTCACGATTTTATCTTATGTCTCATTGGAATGATGTGAGTGTCGACTGTGGAGTGTAAACTTCTGTTGACATTGACACGGAAAGTGTTTACATTGAAGTTGTGTTTAGAATAGTAATTTTTTGTGCACTTCAAATCTCAAAAAACATAATAACTCGTGACTCAAACAAGTTGGAAGTCTTGAGACTAACATCTTACCGTACATTCATTCGAAAGTACTCCAAGATCCATTTTTTCTCATGCATTTCCGAAGTCAAACTTATGAAGTCAGAAATTAATGTGGGAAAAATGTATGTTAGGGAAGAAAAAAATGTATATTCCCGAAGTAAATTTGAGACTACAGTATATTTTCAAGAAAAAAGTGTGGTGCGGAGATGATATGTGAGAAAAAACTGAATTCAGTCAATTTTTGTGGGGTATATTTGCTAGTTCCAAAAAAAAAGTCAATTTCGTATCATGAAAAATAACAAATTAATTATTAATCCCTGAACGTTAAAAAAATTGTTGTTAAATACATCGTCTCTCTCTCTCTGACCGAAATACATCGTCTTTCTTCTTCTCCAATTAATAATCTTCTTCTTTAACTTCATTTTCAAGTTGCAAAACATTTTTTTTTTCAGTCATGGTTGATTGGTCATTCAATGAAGTTGGTTCAAGTTTATCAATGGATCAATGTCTAGAGAAACAAAAAGGTTCTACACAACTCTCATTGAAGATCCACCCAGAAAGGAAGCCACATTGATGCACCATAAAATATGAATGCATCCGTCTAAAAATGTTGTATCCAATTTTGTACATAACCTGAATTTTTAATTCAATAATTAGATTTATTAAATTCTTAATATGCTAAATTACTAAATAAGGTAAAACCAAAAGCCTCTCAGTCTTGTTCAACTTCCATAAAATTAAAAGGATAGGACTTTGTAGAGAAGATTAGGGTATACTCGAAATTTAATCATGTTTTTACATATTTAATCATGTTTGTATTTTTAACTTGAAAACAGTTACTCTTCTATCCATCATACTACATTGCATCTTAAATTTACGCGAAATGAATTTGTATCATGGTTCTTGTAAGCCACTTTGAAAATGAACCACAAAAAGAGACTGTGAAGAGACGAGGAATATCAATGAAGCAATCGTTTTCTCCTAATAGATACAGTGATGGTGACGTGGACGTTAACAGTTAAAACCTATGGCCTCTTTCTAAAACTATCTAAATCCCTCACTATCAGCTCACGCCTAAAGGTTTATTTTCTCCTAATCATAAACTAATCCTTTCACATACGTGGAAGATGTCAAAACATCAAACACTAATTTTGTCAAAAAAAAACATCAAACACTAATCTCAAATTTAAATGTACATACTAGATGGTATTAGAAGACACTCAATCTAAATGTCGTTCTTTCAATCGTGCTTGTGTCCCCTCTTTTCCATGTTGCTGTCAAAATTGACAGTTTAGAAGTTCACAGTAAACCATTATCTTCAATTCCTATGTACCCTACAACAGTTCACAATAATATTAGGTCAATCCCCAAATTTCAAAAACAAATTCAATGTGATTAAGTTTAAAAATTTATTGAGATTGTGCTGACATTAACTAAAAGTGTCGGTAATCCCTAACTGATTTAAATGCATGTCTATCAATTAAGACCTTAAGATCATTAGTATGATTCTGTTACTTCCAGAATATACCTGGGAACATTTAGTGCAGGTTTGGATAGGTGGTGAATTTGGCACAATCACGGCGTGTCGCTGTGGTTTTGCTAAAAGCTACACTTTGGAGCTTCAACAAAATCACAGTTACATAGTGATTGCGTCAAACTCACATTGATTCCAAACATTAATTTAAATTGATGGTTATGAGGCAAGATGGAAACCATCATCATACCTTGTTATGTACATCTAGCAGTTATGACCTGAACCAGAATGCATCATCTATCTACTCTTAAAATGTTGTTACATATATGACCTCTAGCTACCGACTCCCTTTGTGGATCTGTTCTCCAGTCACCATCAACAACAAATTTTATCTACAACAAACCACAAGTTGTTATTAAATCTTTAAGTATTTATATGTTTTAAATAGTCAATAGTCAATGCTTTATTCATGTTTATCTAGAAACATTCTACCTAAACGAATTGCAACTGCATCCCGAAGTAAATTCAATTAAACATTAGTGGAAGATGCACACACCTCATATACACCAGGATAAAGCCACAGCACCGCAGACCAAAATCTTGATTTCCTGGGTATTATAATAATGAACAGCAGATATCAGTATTATTACTAAGCCATGTCAATTCTTACGAAACTTATATGTTGTTCTTTTAAGACGGTATGCAATGTGTTTTTCTCTCTATTACATATGACATGGGCTTATTCCCATAACAAATCATTGAAATGATACGTTCAGCCTTTACCATAAAACAAAAAAAATCACTTTAACTTTCCTTTTAAACGAGTATAACATAATTAACAAGAACAGAATGATGGGAAATATTTAATCAGCCAATAGTTACAAACTGAAATTTCAATTTGATTTGAAGCCTTAAAACAGACAAGTATCTTATGTCATTAAATTGCTTAGAACCTTGATCCATCATGGTCTATAACACCAGTTAATGGTTGAGGATCCATCTTTATTGGGTGATGCCAGCCATTGAAGCTACCAGCCACCTCAACAACATCACCGTCGCCACAGAATTCAACAAGAACCTGGAAATACAAGGAACACAGTGCTATCAGTAGCTATACAGATTTTAATAACTATTTTTATCTTTTTGGATAGGAAGGTATAATCTCACTAATTGATTGCCAACTACAGCATATATAGGATCATTAGAACCAATAACCCATTAATATGAAAATGCATACTTCTATCACAATGAAGTTTAGAGGGACTGCCAAAATTTAAAGGAGCGCTGTCGCTGCCTCTTATACAGAAAGAAAGAAAAATGCTGCTTGAAATAATTATTTCTCTGACAAAACTGGCTTTGACTTTTTGCTGAACTAAAGACACATCCCCATAAAGGCAGGGATCTGGTGGTCTTATGATAAGCTCGTCAAGACTTGTTTACAATCATGAGTTTAGGGACTGTATGTGGATGTTTCTGAATTTCACTCTTCAATTTCATAACCAACATTCCTATCCAAAACTGCTTAAAATGCTAACCATTAGGACAAGAAAATGCAAGATCCTCCGAACACATTAGTGGACTAAAAGTCCATAAAAACACAAATGCATTACCTCCTTGAGTCCTGAAAGACTTTCTTCAGCCTCATGCAACTCTGCATCTTTTTCAGATATTAGTTTTCTGGCTTTGCTGATTTCTTCCTCCGCCTTGGTTTGCAAGACAGACAAAGCATGCTGAAAGCAAAAACATGTGGCTAAGCAAATTGTATGGAATAACTCTCAACATTACACAAAAGGACAGGGGAAGGGCTTAGCATGATATCTTTAATTAATAAAAATGTTTTCCTTCCTTTGGGAAGAAATATTTTCTTAACATTCAAGCACTCATACGATTCACGAATAATTCAGCTTCTTTTAGCAATCTAAGATCTTGTTAACACAGCACGCAAAAAAATAAAATATGCATGATGCTATCAGATTTTGGACACATATTTGGCTTGGCAGGTACACTTAACTTCTGAAACTGTAGAAAAACAAAAAAAGTACAACGCGGTGGTACGATGTATCCCAACGTTAAGTCCAGAAATCAAACCTCATACAAACTTTAAGCAATCATATTCAATTTCTTACAATTAAAGTGTATAAAGTTGTCAGTCAAAGATCCTTTAGAAGACCAAGCGATTACCCATCTGATTTCAAATTTTAATAACATGTCACACATGTTGATCTATATAAATGTCCACCTTACAAATGACTTGCAGGCAAGGTTGTCAGAATCGGGATCTTGCATAAGATCGAAAGGGGATAGTAAGATCGTAAAATATAAGATCGCAACCAAGATCAAGGATTCTACTCAATTAATTATGTAGGATTGAAATGGGATAGCAAGATCGTAAAACATAAAATCGCAACCAAGATCAAAGGATCCAACCAAAACAAAAATAATACTAAATATATACTCCCTCCGTCCCATTTTAAGTGAGCATTTTGTTCATTTCACACATATTAAGAAAAAGTGTATAAGCAAAAGAGAGAGAAAAATAATTTTGAGTGTCTTGTCAAGTATTGGTGCATTCCCCATTATCAGAGATGCAAAGTAGAATATATTAAATTAGGAGTGATAAAAGTAGTATTAACTAGAGTTATAATTGGAAAAAAGTAATAATATTGTTTTGAAAAGAGAAATGGGTCAATTATTTCGCGACAATTTTTCTTTTTTTGCAAATGGCTCACATATTATGGGACGAGGGAGTATATATAAACTACTCAAAGTTTCAAATCTTAAACAACCAATTCTCAAATCCTAAACATAAAAGACTCAAAAGTCTCAAATCTTAAACGTAAACGACTTAAAGTCTCAAATCTTAAACATAAAACAACCTACTCACAAAGCTTGAGCATAAACAACTCAAAGCCAGGACCGTTAAAATCATAATGAATCGCAAGATTTCACGTCGATTTCATGTTTTCATGTGATTTTGCAGGGATTTCACGTTAGAAGCATAAACAACGCTTGGAGGTATGACATAAATATGAGGTGGCTCAAATGCTGTCATTAGTCATAATTGAAGGTAGAGACCATTTACAAAGTTCTCTCGTGAAGGAGAGAATCATTATATATATACATCAAGCAAATAGGATTCCATATCATAAAATATGTTTTGGCACCTTTTTCCCCTCCATTAAAAACAGAGTAAAATTTAACAGCAGGAATCTAAAAAAGTTGTTCTAGAAGAAACAGAAATTGAAAATCATCGTAGCGATTTTATCAGTAAGTGATCATCTACCTTTTCCTTCTCAATCTGTTCCTTCAGCCGAGACAGTTCTGACTCCTTCTGGTACTATGCACCAAATAGCATTTGCAAAAGGAAGAGGGAAAAAAAAGAAGAGAGAATGATTACAAGTGATATTCATAACTATAACTATTCTAAACAAAAAGGTTAAATTATACTTTTGATCTTTCAAGTTATTTTTAAGTTTCACTTAGGTCCTTTAAAAAAAAAACCATTTTGGTCCCTTAATTTACAAACATTAGACATTTTGGTCCCTTAAATTTTTACGTTCCATTTTGATCCCTTAAGTTTTTTATGTTCCATATTTTGAATCTCTTAAGTTAAAAACATAAGACACTTCAGTCCCTTATGCTACAAATGTTAGACACTTTAGTTTTCTCTTTCAGTGTCAACCTTTTGTAACTTAAGGGACCAAAGTGTCTAAATTTAGCAATTTAATGGATTAAAGTGTCATAACCTTTGTAATGTAAGGGACCAAAATAAAATGAAAAAAAAAAAATTAAAAAAAAATAGGGAACCAAAGTGTTTAATGTTTGTTACTTAAGGGAGCAAAATGAAATGAAAACAAGTTAAGGGATCAAAGTGAAACCTAAAAATAACCATAAGGGCCAAAAGTGTAATTTAGTTAGCCAACAATACGTAATATCTAAATCACAATTGAAACTTCAGTTACTACCAGCATGAACTTGAGATGATTTATCTCACTTTGATTTTGTACATTTGAACCCTGCATAATGAGATAAGTAAAAAAGCAAACAATTTAAATCTCAAGAAGCTATCAGTAAAGATAGAATTTATAAAGACCTCAGCATCCAAATCCTTTTCAAAATGAGTCATTGGATCCTCATGTAGCATGTGATCATCCCTATATATATTTCAAATCCAGGTAAAAAAGGGGATCTCAGTCCAGATTCAAACATAATAAAACTTTTAACAACAGTAGTTGACAGTCCAATATAATACAAAACACTTACCAAAGAGGCTGGTCCAACTTTCCAGATGGAACAACTTGATTGGATGTCAAGGAGTTCCCATTATGTGCCATGGCATTGTTCTCTTTAGGTGGATGGGCACCTAGTGGCATATAAACAATAGGTTCTGAATTAACGTACACTTTGTTTTCCTAAGAATCATCTCCTTTTGCAATGTGGGAGACATGTTCTAAGAATCAAACAACTAGACTTGCATGCATTATCCTAAAGTGACAGATGGAAAATGTCCATAAAATGTATTCCGTCCGGTCTCAATGATAACCAACTTTTCAATTTTTAGGTTCATTGAATAAATGATGTATGTGGTCTATGATATATACAACACACCATTTATTCAATGAACCTAAAAGGGGAAAAGTTGCTTATAATTGAGACCGGAGGAAATATACTAAATCGATCTATTACAATGACTTTGACTAAAGCCCAAGAACTTGTTGCCAATGATTCTTTTAAAATGTTCGGAAACTAGACAAGCTAACCAGGCATTAAAGTGAAAATTTGAGTTGAAGCAAGGTGGACAGATATCTATTTCTTTAGTCAGTTGCATAGCTTTATAAAATTTACAGATAGAGAAATTCGGCAATCACAATATCAAACAAATATGGAACTGACAGGTAATAAAGAAAAACAGAACAAGGCTTCTTTTTCCACATTTTATTCCTTATTTTTTTACTTAATATGTTGAAACTCAAATCACAAGCTTCAACTGTCAAAGGTATAGTTGTAGGCATTCATCACAACGTTAAGGAACTACATATTAGACTTACCTTCAACTGTATCTAGATCTCCATTCTGAATAAAATTTGCGACCCTTTCCTCCATAGATAAGTTGAATGAAGTGTCGAGACTTATATCACTGACGTTTGCAGAACTACTGATCGAATCAATTTTGTTCTCAGAAAACTCAGAGCCAGAGGTTGTGGGAACATCATCAGTAATATTGTTATTGTAGTCATCTAAACTTTCTAGCGCACCCCAGTCCTTTTGCTCTATGGACAAATCAACTGATGGTTCCAAACGACTGAACTCTTTCTCTCTATTGTCAACATCAGGATCACTATACAAAGTGTTGGAATGGTTTTCCGTGGAAGGAACTGTCAATGGAAAAGTTATATCTCCAACCATTTTTCCCATTAAAGCGTCATCGCATTCTGAATTTCCATACTGTGTTGTCTCAAATGACGATTCACCAGAAATTTCTGTTGGCATGGAACTTTGGCTATTGAAGTTCGGATAAAGACCTTTGCTTGAACTACCCAAATCATTATCCACAGTGGTCACTTCAGTTGGGTGGAAATACCCCTCTGCCACGTTGTTGACTTCTTCAGAGTGATCTTTGAGTTCCCCTAGGCCATCCTCCACGAATGAAATATCCGAGGATTCTACAGGGGCGGAAGTGCATTCATCTAAACTTGGAGTTGAGTCAGCATACATACTACCAGAACTGTCCCCCTGAAGAAATTCAGTTGATACTGTGGTACCATCATCCGAGCCGTCAACCTTCTCATTCTGACCTTTAAATTGTATTAAAGTTGGTCATCAGTCATGATTGTGAGTAATCCAGAAAAATAGTGCGTTAAGAAAGAAGAAATTTGTTTGACCTGTTGATAGAACCTCAATATCATTTGCAGCATCCAGTATTTCATCTAAACTTTTTCCCGTGTCTAAAGAATCAACGTTGCCACATAATGAACTTGTGAGAAGGTCCTGAATCTTTTTATGACCTCTCCGTCTGACAATGTTTGCCAGGTCATTCCTATAAACACAAGGGTTAAATAGATGTTACAATTAAAAAGTAATCTAAAATACACATACTCCTCCTACTAGAGATCATTTGTAATTGTAAAAAACTGAAAACACAATAACAACAAAGTTTTCAGTTCAAAATTTAGCAAGTGGACTCCCTAAAAGAAAAAATGAAATTTAACATCGTACTTGCTTAGTATTGTGGAAATGAAAAGAAAAAAATAATATTTCTTCTACGAACAATTAAACGGTTGATCGACAAACAATTATTGGAGTATAGAGATGCACAACTAACTAATGGTGCCTTTTTTGTTAAATATGTTCTTAGTTCCTACAAAATGTACAATTATTTTGTTTTTAGTTCCTGTACCCTTTTTTAGTCTCTACAAATTACACACCTACATGCTTTTATTCCCTAAAGAATGATCTTTTCTTGAAGCAAAAACAGTATCCATCACTATAGAGAAAGTCATTTGAACCACGTTGACTCCTCAAACTCTATCAATCATTTGCAGCATACCAGATTTTATTAAAAGAAGAAAACCTAATGAGCGACCAAAAGCATGCAATTTTGCAATCTGTAGGCACCGAAAAATAGGTACAAATATCAAACAATATTCGAGATAATTACAGGGACTAAAATCATATTTTACCCTATGTTTTCTAGCATTTGTCATAACTGCATAGCTTGAATAGTTTGAGTTCTGTTTTCCATATTCAGTTAAAGGCTTGGCATGTTCGAAAATATTCTAACACTTATAATATGTAACAAATTGAAACTAATTCAGTTATATACTAATTCCCTATGTTTCAGATTCTTCATTCTCTCATGTAATAACAGTTGAGAATTGAAATTTCCTCTCATCTTTTTTTTTTTTTTGGTCAAGTAGCCCAGTGACTAAAGCTCACACAATTTAATTGTGGAGAAGTGAGATGTTTGGGGTTCGAACCCTGGCCCCTGCATATAATATGCAATATCCCTACCAACTGAGTTAAGCTCACGGGGATTCCTCTCATCTAATTTACATACATTAATAATTTGAAGAAAAAAAAGAATTGAAAGACCTTCCGTGGCTTAAAAGTTCTTTGGTAGAGGGAATGTGGCCGTCAGGAAGGCCAACTTCGTCGAGGAATTGACGAATGTCAGAGCGGATCTCGTCATCGGTTTTAACCCTTCGACTTCTCCTGAAAATAAAATTAATCCAAATTAGGAATTAGTTAAAAATCACTAAACTTCATTTATAGTTAATTATTGGCATTACAGTAAAAAAGATGGGAGAAGAAGGTGTTACCGTGTGGTTGTGGTAGTGGTGTTGGTTTTAGAAGCGAAAAGGTGGAAATGAGTGAGAGGGAGAGAAATAGTGGTTTGATGTTGCGGTGGAGAGAGTATGCACTTGTTGTTGGTGTTGGTGTTGCCACAGAGATGTGTGAAACAGTTTGGGAAATAACATAGCCATAGAGTGGAGGTGCCCATTTACACCACTACTACTATACTACTCTGATTTTTTTCCTTTCCTTTCAGCTCAACTGAAAAGGAACCCACAACAAGGATGAATGAATAGGAGTAGTGACACTGACTCTGTTATTTTTTTATCTTGATTGATTAATTATTTTATCTTCATTATTTAATAATTACTGTAGTCCTCTTTTGCAAATACAGAAGTTGTGAATTCGGACAAAATCACAATGAATAGCAAAGATGTGTGGAGTAAAGGAAGTGGTAATTAAAAGATAAAGTGTCTCCAAGCAAAAAAAAACAAAAACAAACCTAAATCTAAGTGTAGAGCAACACCACAAGCATAATCAAAGCAATAAAGATAAGCAATGAAAGAAATGAACAAACACACCAAGATGGTAACCCAGTTCGGTCCAATATGACCTACTCTGGGGAGAGAGCAGCCCTCCAATCCACTAAGATGAAAGTGATACAAATGAGTTACAAGATATTAGCTTAAAAACTCACAAAAGAACAAGACCTAATTTCTACCCATTTTCATGTCAACCACACTCTCAATGAATCCTAAGAGAAAACACAAAAGGAAGCTTTTTGATTTCCAATGGTGAGATCTCACTACCCAAGTTGTTTACAATGTTTCCCAACGCAAGAGAACCTCACTACAAAGACACTCAACCCTAAAGTTACCTCCGTTGTATTCCAAGATTTTCTCTCTTCAAGCTCTTCTTCAAAATCTGCAAAGAAACACTTACATAACAGTCTTCAATTGTCAAAATTGTGTCACGTTTTTCCAAATTGTGACACGTTTGGTGCGTACAACCCAAGGTACGACCAACCTTATCCTGAAAACGTGCTCAGCAAGTTGAAAATCGTGTCACGTTATCCCAAAATCGTGTCACGATTGAACATCCAGAAAACATGCTCTCGACACTACCAAAATCGTGACACGTTGAGGAAATCGTGTCACGATTTCTCTGTTCCTCCAAAACACAAATTTTGAAGCCAATATCAACACACGTTACTAACTCTTTCACTTCCTACCTAAAAAAAAACTCTTAACCTTAAGTAATCAAAAGGTCAAATAGCTTTTTGCATTTAAGTTAACTGTTTTATCCAGATAATCTTTAAATTTTTATCAGCTTCAATGTTAAATGGTACACTCTGTCAATACAAAAAAAAAATGGTACATTCCATCTCATATCTGTCTCATTACGTTTTATACGATTATTAAGGTAATAATCAATAATGTTGATTTTAATGGTAAAATATATATCATATTACTAAAATATCCTTATCTATTAGCAGTTTCAAATGATTGAAATGCAATAAATAATGTATGTTAATGAAAAAATAATAAATGTTGTATTGATATTATAAAAGTGATAAATAATTTTAGAGAAAAAAATTAAAAAAATGATAAAAGTTTATACTATTACGCACCTCCATGAAAAACAAATATTTCAGCCGCTGCGACTTTTGCTTTGGACTTGAAGTCGCGGCACTGAACTCAACTGTCAGAATCAGCGACAAACGCTCCATTGGATAGTAGCAGTGCAGACGCACGTAGCTTAGCACAGTCAAGTTTCTTTCCCAAAAGAATCAACGCTTTTGGTCGCTACAGGTTCACTTCCTTCCTCTCTTTCTCTCTTCAGGTTGTTTATTTCTTTCGCCATTATTCTGCTTCTTATTAATCACAACAATCATAACAAATTACCAAGCAATTGTGCATTAGTATGTTTTCTTATTAATCACAACCTTAAAATGCTTAGTTAATCTTGTGATATTATATTTACAGATTGTCATACTAGTCTTATAAGTATTACTTAATGTCGTATCGATCCCTATTCGAAAACGGTTAATGTCAGCATTGGGGGACTATTTTAACGTTTGAGGCTATCTTGATTAACAAAGTATACAATCGTGAATTATTTTAGAATTTTGATATTGTGGCTACTTGTTTCACATTTAGAGACCAAAATGAATGACTATTACCCTTTCTTTTTTACTTGTGTTGGACACTGAACACCAGCACTGACATGTATGAAATCAATATTACTTTTAAGAAAATGAAAGTGATTGAATATAACCATATGTCACATGTGTCGTGTCGGTGTCCGATAGAATCAGTAGGTTAAGACATGCTCAAGCTTTATTCTTTGTGGACTTCAGTTGTCCATTGACAAGTCCATAAAATGTTTGTTCAGTTTAGAAGGCTTTAGAGAACAAAGATACATTAATGACTTTATTTGTTTAGAGGGCTTTAGAAGCTATCGGTATTAAGAGGCTTAGTAATCATACTATAAATGATCTTCAAGAAAGAAAAGGAAGTATTCAATCAAAACACACGCAACATATTTTTGAAAGAGGAGTGCTATATGGCACGAAGCTTTCGTCGTGCAACACACACTAAGGCACGCTTCACTTACAAACTCTTTGTCTATGGACTTGTTTTAATTATGTTAATATTAGTGATAAAAGCAAGTAAAAAATGCTCCAAAATAAAATCCTAACCGCCAAAACTTATGATTCTAATTTCTAGTACCACTGCTAAATCATCTCCATATTTGTTGTCATCCTTGACACTGCCATTGTCATGTTGCTTCCCACCGCCATAGCTTATAAAGAATGAAATACCGTAAATAATCCTACTGAAAATCGTGTGAGAGAAAGAGAGAGGGATCAGAGCAATGAAGCACAAAAAAGGTGAGGATGTGAGAGGTAGGTAGTGGCAAAAAATGTGAGACGGATTAGAGCAATGAAGCACAAAAAGGGTGAGAAGGTGTGAGAGGTAGGTAGTGGCAAGCAAGCAGAGTATTGTTAAAGCTGCTGATATTACAACCAAGATTATTGATGCAGTGAGTTTTTTTTTTTTAAATGCTTAAGATTCAGGGAAAGGACCTCACTTGCTTTTAATGCTTATGAACTGCACTATACATTTATTTAGGGTATGTTTGGATAGAGGAATTTGGAGGGGAGGGCTTACTTTTCTCATTTAAATTATAAATACTATAAATGTAATTGAAGTATTTTATGATCATTTATCATATTGTTTTTTGATTTTTTTAAAATATGAAATATATTTTATAATATAGACTTAGTCCTATAAAGCCCTCCCTAACTTCCCAAAGACAGACCCTTGGTTAATATCATCTTACACTCTGGTGGTGGAAAATAATTAAACAGGTCTTCTTATTCAAGATTCTGCTTATTACTCTTCTTGTTCGTTTAGTTATAATTACCGGAAGAATAGCATGAGTTACCCTCTACTTACTTTTCATTGCCTTGAACTGTGCTTTAATATCTTATATATTTTTAGATGTTGTTATGAAAATTTGTGCTTTTGGCGATCTGTCTCAACTCTCAATAGCCATATCCATTGCATATGGAATGTATATTGTTTGCTATAACTTATTTCGATATCTGGATTGATGTAGGTTGAAAAACACGACATTGAAAGGGAAGTACAGAAGATTAGACGTCATTCTAACTGTTTTACTGACTAACGAAGCGAAGACTCTGAAGGATGCTGTCAAGCCCAAGAACAAGAGGAGGAAAAAAAAATCTTCCAATAATGAAAATTAAGTGATGAAATTGCAGTCAGTTGATGATTGCTGCTGTAATTGACAGGGCGGAATGTTGTAAAAATTCAACGGATGATGAATGATAGTCTGTTTGTGTATTTAAGTTCGATGAAATCGATTTTAACTGAAGGAAGGGTAGTTAGTTTTCATCAAATGTGTCCCAGAAAACATAAAATGGCACTATTGTGTTGTGAAGAGAAACTTAACCAAACACACTGTCAATGTTTCTTCCGACAAAAAGTATTGATAATACAAGATTTGTTATTGCATTGTTTCTTGTTCATTATTTCATCGGAGAGATGCGGTTGTCAAAAGAAAATTTTGAGGTGAGAAAAACGGTGAGATTTTATGAAAAGTTATTTTTATACTAGTTGTCTTGTGTTGGCTTGTCTTTGACTTGAGGGGGTGGATTTAGTCCCACATCGGTTAGATAAGATGCTTAATAAGAGCTTACAAAGAGGAAACACTCGTCATCTTACAAGTTGGTTTTGTAAGGATGAGTTAAGCCAACTTGAATTGCTTCTTGGGAGTGATACGACGTGGGTTATGTCTTTGATTTGTCAATATAACACTACTGTATTCTTTTTAAAAGGACATTTTAACATGATACGGTGTGGGGTAAATCGTTGATTTTTAGTTGTCAATATAACACTTTCTTTTTAAAAGGATTGACAAGCCTCAATGAAACTAAAACACTTAAATGTGTTTGTTTAAGCATTTTAACGTGATTGCATAAGTTATAGGAGAGTAAATGCACGAGCCAATAAGGGATTATTTGAAAATTTCATTTCAATTATCATGTTGAGACAAGATTGGCAGCTCCTTTCGTTAAAAAAATGAAAAAGATTGCTAGCTCCTGTATGGATCGCGTGTTTAATTTAATTAGAAAGTTTTTAGCTATTTTAATTAGGTGTGTTTGATATGCTAAAGAGTATGTGTTAGAACAATCACAAGACAAAATAAAATAACACAATAGAGGGCGGCACAACACTGAACAACACAAGTCAATCACAATAACTATACAAGTCAACCACAACCGTAACTTAATAATCCCATTAACAAGCATCAGAGAGTAAAATAGTTTAATTCGAAAATATTTCATTACGAAACAGTGTTTCAGCTATTTTAATGTTTTCTTTAACTCTTATCGTCCTTGAACTTTTCAAGATGAGTCACAATGTTCTACCTTTAGAAAGCGATAAACATGTAATATATTGAGACATTCAATTGTTTTTAAAATGTATTTTCAATCATTGCAAATGAAATTGAGAGAAGGAAGACACCAATAGAATATTTTTATGTTTGAGGGGTTGAGTAACTTTGAGTTTTTAAAAATTAAGAAGTTAGAGATTTAAGATTCAAGTCTGATAAGGGGAAGAAAAAAAAAACACAAATAATAATAGAGATACTGATATTTAATGTAAAAAAAAAGACACTTTTATATTTGATTAGAATATCTTTATATTTAATGTAAAGAGGAATGATAGCAACACTCACTTTTTAACACTCTCTCCAAATATTATGTGCAATTATTGAGTAGATTAGTTAATGTTTTACATTGCGAGCCATGATTAGAATTAAATTCAAGAGTTACCTACTGATGTGCATAAGACAATTCTGCCCATCAAGAATAATTTGAATATAAAGATATTCTATCGTACACAACAAATATAAGGTGACATTTAAGAGAGTGCATCTTGTCCCCATGAGCTTATCTCAATTGGTAGGGACATTACATAATTTATGTAAGGGCCGGGGTTCGAACCCCAAACACCTCACTTCTCCACATTTAAATGTGCGAGCTCTAGCCACTAGGCTACTAGACAAAAAAAAAAGAGTGCATCTTAATAAAATGACGATTAGTTTTGGTAAAGAAAAAACTACAATTAGTGTTGTCTTTGTGAATTTAATTCAGTTGTCAGTGACATTGCATTATTCTATGTAGGGGACATGATTCGAACCCCGAACACCTCATCTATTTACCTTAAAATGTGAATTATAGCCATTATACTACTTGAAAAAAAATCGACGATTAGTGTTACTTTAATAAAAAAATGGTTAATTATTAAAATAGCCCTTGTAATATACCTGAAATATAAAAATAGTCCTTGTACAAAGTAAAACATAGATTCTACCTCTGTAATTTGATATTATTTCAATCTTGGTCCTCTTACCGCTAGTCACATAAGAGGCGCTAATGTGGCGGGGTATCTTGTCATGTGGCTCCTGCTATGTGTTTTTTATGACGTGGTAAGGTATTAGGTGTGGCTTATGATGTGCGATGGCAGCGCCCGTGACAAGGTAGATTTAAATGCAACATAGATGATCCTTTTCGCAGGCTTGGAATCATACAAGTATTGGAATGTGTGTGCGATGATGAAGGAGCTTTTGTTCTAGCAAATACTGAGTTTTTCTCCTTTATGTCCCGTCTTTGTAGGCGAAACATTATGTTTGTTTTATACTTTAGAATGGTTGAGTGACACGCAGATGGATAACGTCGTGGTGGATTCCAAAATAGCAAATGATGATTTTCACTCCAACATGTATGATGTCTCATAATCTAGGTCATATTATTTCAGGGTGTAAAAGACTTTTCACCTCCCACTTTACAAACTCTTGGGTGGAGTTCAACATACGTCAAGCAAATGCGGTAGCTCATACTCTAGCAGGAGAAACCTTATTATAAGTCAATCCCACTATTTATTTTAATATTCCTTATTGTATTAATGATATTATTATAAATAAAATGCTATAAGCATTTTTTTTTAAAATTACTTATTAAAAAAGTTATCAATTTTAAGATATTGTTTTGATTTGTATTTTAAACCTCAAAGTTAATAAGATTTCATATTTAATAGTTCGAATATTGTTTCTACTTTTCCACGTATTATTAAAAGGAAAATTTTAAAATAATTTGACTGCATGTTATATCTACTTTTTTTTAAAGGTCTTCTTTTTCTAGTCTCGTTTCTCTACTATTTCTGTCATTTTCTATTTAAGAATTAATATAATTTGACCATTTCATTTTATTTTTCTCTTAAAATAATAATATTATAGTTCTTTTTAAGAAAAATTATTTAGTGACATATTATTTATCAGTCATGATCTAAATAATAAAAAATACTTCCTTTATTTTATCAGTCAAAAAAATAATAAATACTTCCTTTCTTTCATCGACCTTTAGCATATATATAAACCCAAAATCTATGTGCAAATCTATTTTCAATTCACAATACAACTATTATCCAACAATGGATAGTATCAGTCATTCCAACAACCATGTGAAAATGTCAACAATTTTCTTCCATTTCACATGTGTTATACCTATGGATTCTAACCAAACAAATGTTGCCATGCTCTCCCCTAACCTAATGAAGAGCATAAAGAAAACCATGAGCAAGGCAATCAAACACA
>Ga0228710_1001232_pt1 | contig 37597 bp, 32 predicted proteins | sample MedpolnodulmetaG_FD_177995 | JGI IMG/M metagenome (GOLD analysis project Ga0228710, IMG submission 177995) | Root nodule microbial communities from Medicago polymorpha collected in Santa Monica, California, United States - pink nodules | ecosystem: Host-associated > Plants > Roots > Nodule...
TCGTCCAAGGAAATCAACACATCATGACTATTTACACTAACAACAACAGGATTGAATTCTTCTGGTAAGGCCTCAAGAACAAGTTCAATCAAATCACGGTGAGAGATAGGATCACCAATGGACATGAGAGACTCAGAGATAGTGCGAATACGAGCAATAAACTCAGTAATAGTGCGCAAACCTTTAGAAATGTTGCGGAATTCAGAACGAAGCTATCCGGATCTGGTTTTCATCTGCATAGAGCAATAAAGGTGAACTTCTTCCCAAACCTGCCATGCGTGACGGAGATGAACAAAGCGCGAGAGTAGCGACGATGAAATTGTAGAAAGAATCCATGTACAGAGCAGAGAATCTTACTCTTCCCATTCAGTATACGCCGGATTCTCCGTACCGGCTTTGCGAGCGGCGTCGGTGAGATACACCGGTGGAACTTGCGGTGAAACAACATGCTTTACCATCTTCGTTCCGCGCAAAACTCCTTCAACTTGTTGTTTCCATTGGAGATAGTTCAAATCGTCGAGTTGAACCGAGATACGTTGTTTGAACGTTTTGGAAGCAGCAGCAGTTACGCGTTGCGCTTCGTTGTGAGAAGGCGTAGGAGAAGAAGATGAGGGAGCCATGCCTCTGGATCGGAAAAAGGAGCTCTATGATACCATGTTAGAAGTTCGGAGACTCCATTGATGGAGCTTGAGGTTGTTAGAGGAGAGAGAAAAGAGAGGAGAGAAAAGGTTTTTGTGACTCACTTTGTATTATCTGTATTATATTTGGATTACACTGAAGAGTCTAGTATATATGTGGCTTACACTGAAAATGCCAGCTGTACATACTTAGCTCAAAGCTTAAACTAAGACTACTAACACAGTTTAAGTAATGCTTGAAGTAAAGCTAAGCTAATCTTTAAGCTAACAGCTCTATATCTCTAATACAATAGAATATTTTTTTTGAACTATCTCCCTTATATTCTTCTATGTGAATATTCTCTATTTCCATGTATATATCTTTGATGTAATTAGACTGATACAAAATAAATTTAATTTCTATAATCAAGGGATTCCTGTTGTACAGTTTATTATTAGGGGGTCCAGAAACCCCCCAAGCCCAGGCCCAATCGTCGCCGTAAATAGCCTCGTTCTGTTCCTAGGTTAGGGATTTGAGTGATAAGAAGAGGATTGGGGCAGAAAAGCCTGAAAGGCGAAAAATTTGGTGGAAGAATGATTCTTCTAGTGATAGTGAGAATGAAGTGGAATCTAAGAATCGGGAAGAGAGAAGAACTTATCTCCTCACTGTTCACTGTTTGGCATGTTTGAATTTTTGTTTGGAAAGTTCCAATCATGGTTTGAGTAATAGCCTGAATCTTGTATGCTGTAGCTACATTGATGAGCGATTTTTAGTAATAGCCTGAATCTTGTTTGGAAAGTTCCAATCATGGTTTGAGTTATAGCCTGAATCTCCCAAATTCTCTTGCAGCCACACCCTTTCCTCTTAAATCTCATGATATTCACCTCTTCTTACTCATAATCTCAGATTTGGCGAGGAGAGATTTAGGTTTGAGATTCAACAAAGGAGGAATTGGGTTTGGTGATAATTTTCTGGGTTTTTCCCCATGAAGATTGGTGTCGTTGATGGAGTGATTGTTGTTGTAGATGATGAAGATTCATCAATTTTCTGATTTTTTTTTTCTTTTTTTATCTATTTAATTTCATAAATGATTATGTGGAATTATTTTTTTTAATTCATTAATTATCTTAGTGGCATGCCAACTGGTTTAATGAGATGCCGTGCCAGTGTTGAATAAGTCAAAATTGGACAAAATGACTACTATTGCAAAGGGGCTAAAACATAGGGGACTAAATTTGTCATTTTTTCTATAGGGGGCCAAAATCGCAACATTGGGACAATCAGGGGACTTAAGCCTTATTATTATAATACAAAACGCTGGAAGCTATTCGCTCAAGCTATTCAGCATCAAACTCTCGGTCTTAAGTTTGTACCAGAGCTCACAATCAGTGGGCCTAGAAAACATCCCAAAATCCTAGTGTCTACAAAAACTTAGTTGTGAATCAATTCATGAGTTCCCCTTTCGATGTCCATTGTGATGCTGTGGTTAGAAACTTTTGAGATACATTAAAGGTACCCTAGAAAAGGTCTAGTCTGCACGGATATTGGTCATTCGGATATTGTTCTATACAATAGATGCAGATTTGGCAGGATGTACATCCCAAAGACATTGTGTTCTTATTAGAGGCAACTTGATTTCATCGAAAAGTAAGAAGTGGAATGTTGCTATATCCAGTGCGGAGGTTGAATACTGAGCTATGGCACTCACTACATGTGAGCTCATATGGCTCTGTCAGAGAAGTGCATAGATATTACTACTAAGTTTAGCTATTTTGTAAGCTGTCTTATATGTTGATTAGTGTGCCAGCTGTCGGTGATAACTGCCTAAACAGAATGTGTTGAGATGGCACAGAAGTACCTCTCATATAAATAGCTATCACCGTAACAGAGTTCACAATGTAGAAAACACAATTCATTCAATAGAGATCACTGTAACAGAAGCACCTCTCATGTAAACATCTTCAAGAGTTAAAGTACTGTATGATGCAAACTACCTTAACAATTTATTGATTTTAATTAACAAAAACATTTCTTGAATACAAGAAAACAGCGAATATTGTTTTTCCATCTACATTCTACGCTAAATGTAATATGACGTTCTTGTTTTGCTATTTATTTATTTATTTTGTGTGAAACTTCTTTCTGGTTCTGATTTGAATTCTGACTACATTAATATTATATTTTGATGTCTTTTCAGGCCAATTCCTCCTTCACAGGCAGTAATGGCAGTAAGTAACACATATGGTCGTGTAAGGAAGCCTGTTGATTTCCATCTTATTGGGTCATTCCAGAATATTCAAGGAGGTGGAAATGATGGCCATTCTGTTGGTGCCAGTGATTGCTCTCTTTGGATGCCTGTTGCTCCCCCAGGATACACAACACTAGGTTGCGTAGCTCGTGTTGGGAACCAACCACCCCCAAATCATGTTGTTTATTGCCTACGTTCTGATCTTGTAACATCAGCAAAGTATTCGGACTGCATATTTAATATCTCATCAAATGATCAATTTACCTCCGGATTTAGCGTATGGCGCCTTGACAATGCTATTGGCTCTTTTTTTGCGTATTCTTCTTCGGGCTTCCCTCTCAAAGACAGATTGTACGACTTAAATCATCATCTTGTCTGGAATTCAAATAGAGCTCCTCTTATGGGTCTAGTGTCAGATTTTAATTCTGACCAGGAAAATAATAATCAGCAGACAACAAAAAGCACAAATACGTCTGGATGGGATATTCTCAAGTCTATTACAAAGGCAACCAACTGCTATATGTCTACACCAAACTTTGAAAGGATTTGGTGGGACAAAGGTAGTGACCTCCGTCGTCCGGTCTCTATTTGGCGACCTACTGCACATCGTGGTTATGCTGTCTTGGGAGATTGCATCACTGAGGGGTTAGACCTTGTTATCTTTTAAGCCATTTATCTAAACCTTTTATCACATATCATTTAGTCGAAAGTTTAATGGGGATTAATGTTTACTCTTTACCTGCCTTTCAGCCTAGAACCTCCTGCGCTGGGAATAATCTTCAAGAATGACAATCCTGAAATCTCTTCAAAACCTCTTCAATTTACCAAAGTTTCCCATATTGCAGGGAAAGGGATTGAGGAAGTTTTCTTCTGGTATCCTATTGCCCCTCCTGGTTATGTTTCTCTGGGTTGTGTTGTCACGAGAACAGATGAAGCACCACGTGCAGATTTGTTTTGCTGCCCTAGGATGGATCTTGTTAGCCAAGCAAACATTCATGAGGCTCCTCTATCAAGATCTGCAGGTTCAAGAGCTCCTCAATCCTGGAGCATTTGGAAAGTAGAAAATCAGGTTAACCATAAATTTCCCTTTCCTGAATACAGTAAAAAATGCTTTATAAATTTCTCTTTGAATTTATGTTTGGGCCTAACGTAACCCCAACAAGTTGGCTTGTAAGGTGAGGATGGCCCCACTTATAAACACTTGATCAGGCCATCTTTCATCCAATGTGGGACTTTTTAACACACCCTCACGCCCAACACTAATAGGGTTGGTGCATCGACATAAATAGTGGGTGGTGCAATAGCGGAAACTTGATAGTAGCTGCCCAACGGATCTTGGCGGAGGCTCTGATACCATCTTAGAATTTGTGGTTAGGTCTAACGCCACCCCACAAAACCGGCTTGTGAGGTGAGGGCAGCCCCCACTTATAAACACTTGATCAAGCCATCTCTCATCCAATGTGGGACTCTTCAATACACTCTTTAGCAATGTCTTCTAAAGTAAAACAGATATAGTTGCTTGTGTGTGATCTTCAAAAGTTTCATTCTAATGCTTATTCATGTGTTTTGAGGCCAAGATAAGGTAATTGTTTCTATTATTGTTTTGTGAAAAGAATTAAGCGATATTAGGATTGAGTATCAAAGGTAGAGTTGGTTAGGACAACTCTGACGAGTCTGCTAACATTCAAGTAATCAAAACTAATTCAAATCGTTATTCATAACTCTCAATTTGCTGCATTGATATCCACCATGCCAAATTTTCTTACAATAATCTCCAAAGTTAGGTTGGAATAACTCTGAGGATGTCGACTAGCTGCTGAATGGTTGAAATATAAGCATAGAAATGACTCCATCTATTTTCTGTTAAGTAACTATAAGCAATAAGTAGCGACCTTTACAATCACAATGTAGCTTCATTGATAGGTAGATAAACAAGCTCAATTTCTTAAAGAATTCGTTTTACGCACAATATGTTAGGGACAAAAATAATGAAAGAGGAAGGGTGCTATGGAGTGTATGGTAGGAAAAGAAATTCAATTAGAAGTTTGGTGGGAAAGTTAGGACAGTTAGGAGGGATAGTTGGTAAAGGGTTAAATAATGGAAAGTGTATTGGGGGAAGGGGATTGGAAAGTTACAGACTAAACAAAGCCTATTTCTCTATTGCAAGGGGAAATGGTTGGAGGAGTAATGGAGGATACTCTCCTTGATTTTGGAGTAAAGGAAGCAGTCTTTTCTTTCTTATTTACTCAATCATATGAGATCGACACAAGACTCGATTGGGCCATTGTGATGAAGGTCCAAGTGAACGAGTTGAAGGTGCGACAAGGCTTAACGGAAGAAAATGGAACCAACAACCAAAATGGGAAATGGAACATCTAGACATTAGAATATCTATGTAAAATCCAGGAGCCTGCACAGTGAAGACGGGAGATATTTAGTTTTTCTTGTATTATTTGCGTCAATCCATCATTATAAATTGGTATACCATGCCATAATAACAATTAAAAGTGTGTATTCTTCCTCCTCCGTTTTTGATAGAAACACCGTAAATTCAAAAACAATGTCTAGCAAATTATGTGATTAGTAGTTATACTTCCCTACTAACCTATGACAGTGAGGATTTCTCCCACTTATAAACACATGTTCAAACCATCTTTATCCGATGTGAGACTCTTTAACACACCCCCTCACATCCATGACTGGACATCTCGAGCGTGGATATAAATGGTGGGTGGCCTCGATAGCAGAAACCTGATAGCAGGTGTCCTAATGGATCTTGGAGGAGGCTCTGATACCGTCTTAGAAATCATGGTTGAGCCTAACACAACCCCACAAAATTGACTTGTGAGGTGAAGATTGCCCCCACTTGTAAACACATGTTCAAGCCATCTTTTATCCGATATGAGACTCTTAAAACAATATCCACAAGTCGACCTTCTGGTCTTTTCCAAACTTATTGGGATATCTACTGTTCATAAAGATCACCAATTGAAAATAGAGAATCCACTAGGGAATTAAGTTGGAGAAGGAATCAATGATTGATGGATTGTGTTTATTTGTATTTCCTTGCTCAGTACAATGTAGCTTGGCCGTTGCTCATGATTGAGAACTAAAAGTGTTGTGGGTCTTGTCTCAATATTTCAAGAGTTGATGTAACCAATAATGTGAGTAAGAATTGGATTAGAGATAGACAACTACAGCGAGGAGAGTAAGATCTGGTCCTACTGCCTTCAGCTGGTTTAGGCTACATTGATTTTACCTCGGTCTCTATCTCCTTCAAGTAAGAGTCAGGATGTAATGGTTGGGTTGAAAACGAAATTGTGAATGCGATGAACTTTGAGTAAGTTGTCAATGCCATAGGATAATGTAAAACTATAGAGAAACTGAGAGCATTGTAACTAACTTCTTAATCTCAAATTCTGCTTTTCATTGAATGAATAGGAACAGTTACAAGAGGCTTTATATATGAGCCTGAGAGGTTACCTGCTATAGCAGGTTAACCTGAATCCAAACTGGCACATGCCAGTACAGATGCCAGCTGTGAATAGCTGACTCTATTACAAGATTAACCCTAGATACAAGCTACTCAAGGCTAACCTATCTTATACATTTATACACCCCCCTCAAACTCAAGGTGGGACTTCAGCAACATTGAGTTTGGAGCGCATAAGAAGAAATTTTGTTGTAGATACCGGTTTTGTAAGGATATCTGCCCACTGATCTGTCCCAGAAATATGAATAACAGACAGTTGCTTAGCCATAACCTTTTCCCTAACAAAAAACAAATCAATCTCCATGTGCTTTGTTCTGGCGTGTAGAATAGGGTTATGAGCTAGAAGTACTGCTGACTGATTATCACAGAAAATAACAGGAGAAGAGAAAGGGATAGTGAGTTCCTTCAATAGTGTCTGAACCCAAAGGGCATCAGCAGTAGCCTGAGCTAATGCTCTATATTCTGCCTCTGTGCTAGACCTTGCAACAACAGGTTGTTTCCTAGACCACCAAGAGATAACATTAGGTCCAAAAAATATAGCAGCACCAGAAGTTGACCTTCTATCATCAGGGTCTGCTGCCCAGTCAGCATCACAAAACAGTTGCAAAGATAGAGGCTTATGAGTTGGAGCAGGAAACAGCTTCAGACCATAGTGAAGAGTGCCTTTAAGATACCTAAGAATTCTCTTGACAGCAACCCAATGAGATTCAAGAGGTTGGGACATGAATTGGCACACTTTATTAACAGCATACGCAATTTCTGGCCTTGTAATAGTAGCATGTTGCAGGGACCCAACAACAGATCTATAGAGTGAAACATCATGAAAGGTATCAGAACCATGTTTAGAGAGTTTACAACTTGACATTATAGGAGTGTTAATAGAATTGCAAGCAAGCATATTAGTTTTAGATAAAAGGTCCTTAATATACTTGGTTTGAGTGAGCAGTAGTGTGTGATCAGAGAGGTGCTGAACCTCTATACCAAGAAAGTAGTGTAACTGGCCAAGTTGCTTTAAGCTAAAAACAACATGCGACTGGGATATCAGGGATGTGATAAGAGAGGAAGAACTCCCTGTGATGATTATATCATCAACATACACAAGAAGATAAACAACTTGTTTTTGTTTTGCATATGTAAAGAGAGAAGAATCACACTTGCTTGCTTGAAAACCAAATTGAGTGAGTGTGGTATTTAACCGGTCAAACCACTGCCTAGGGGCTTGCTTGAGGCCATACAAAGCCTTATGAAGCTTGCAAACTAAGTGAGAATCACCACTTTCAAAACCCTGAGGTTGTTCCATATAGACCTCTTCCTCAAGAACACCATTTAAGAAGGCATTATTGATATCCAACTGTTGAATAGGCCACTTATATGAGACAGCAAGAGTGAGTATTAATCTGATGGTAATAGGCTTAACCACAGGAGAGAATGTCTCAGTAAAATCAAATCCATGAATCTGGTGAAAGCCTTTAGCAACTAAACGTGCCTTGTATCTATTTATAGTGCCATCAGAATTCTCTTTTACTCTAAACACCCATTTACAACCAATAGCTTTTCTGTTAGGTGGCAGAGATACAAGTGACCAAGTGTGATTTTTCTGAAAAGCAGTGAACTCTTCCTGCATAGCAGCCTTCCATTGAGGATTAGCCAAAGCTTGTTTAACATTCTTAGGTTCAGAGTGTGTCAACAAAAGGGCGGGGTGGACACGAGGCAAGACAATGCCAGATTTGGATCTGGTTTTCATAGGATGAGTGTTAACAGGAGGAGGAGGAGGAGAGGATATAGAGACTGACTGGGGAGAGGCAGATTGTTGTGTAGCTGATGTAGGAACAGTATCAGAGGGAGAAGAAGGGGATAGGGATTGTGAGGATGATGAAACTGGTGTAGGGACGGGTTGGGGAAGGCTGGTAGGAAGAGTATGTAAAGGGAGTGATGACAGAGAGACATCCTTCACAGGATTTAGAGGATCATGGGCAGTAGTGGTGAATAAAGTGAGATAAGGAAAACGAGTTTCATTGAAAAGAACATCTTTAGAAACAAAAATGCGACCACTAGGAGATAGACATTTATATCCCTTATGGGAGGAAGAATAACCAAGAAATATACACTCATGTGATCTAAAATCAAACTTATGAGAATTGTAAGGTCTAAAAAGTGGGAAACAGGCACAACCAAAAACTTTTAAAAAATTGTAATCAGGTTTTTGTTGATAGAGAGTTTGATAGGGAATTTGAAATTTTAGAGAAGTTGTAGGTAACCTATTAATGAGATAGACAGAGGTAAGAAAAGCATGATCCCAATATGTTAAGGGAAGAGAAGCTTGAGTCAGTAATGTGAGACCAAGATCTACTATGTGCTTGTGCTTCCTTTCAACAACACCATTTTGGTGATGTGTATGAGGACAAATGAGCCTATGAGTAATGCCCAGATCAGTGAGATATTTAGTAAAAGACCTGTATTCACCTCCCCAATCAGTTTGTAAGGACTTAAGAGGATGACCTAATTGCAGTTCAGCCATAGCTTTGAACTGTTTGAAATAATAAAAGCATCAGACTTAGATTTTAAAAGATAAATCCAAGTGAACCTAGAGAAAGCATCAACAAAGGTAATATAGTAATGATAACCCAGAGATGAGACATTAGGTGAAGGACCCCAAAGGTCACTAAAAACAAGCTGAAGAGGGTGAGTATACACAGTTTCAGAGGAAGGGGAATGCAACCTATGGGCTTTACCCATACAACAAGCAGTACAAAATGTGGAAACATCTTTTTCTTTATTTTGAATAGAAATATTACAATTTTGTAATGCAAGCTTAAGTGTGTGACTATTAGGGTGTCCTAACCTTAAGTGCCACAAATATTGTGAACTAAAGGAGGAAACAGAATTACAATTGCTAGAACTAGGTGCTATAGTGCAAATAGATGCATTATTAGAATGTAAAGGCAATGAAAACTTAGCAGGCTGAAGAGAGACACTAGGAAAAGTATAAAGACCATCTGGACCAACTTGACCATGCAGAAGCACCTCTTTAGTGGCCTGAGATTTAACAAGACAATGATCACATGGAATTCAAAGAAAACAAAATTGTCTTTGGCAAATTGACTAACACTAATCAGGTTTCTGGTGATGGTAGGAACATGCAAAAGTTTGTTTAGTGTGAGAGTAATTTGTGGTTTAACAGGGGAAGTAAACACACTAGAACCAGAAGAATGTATGTCCAAACCTTGACCATTCCCAATGAAGATTTGCTCAGGTCCATCATATGAGAGAGAGTCCTGAATATTCCTAGCATCTCCAGTTACATGAAATGAGGCACCAGAGTCTGGAAACCAAGCAGTAGAGGCTGAAGAGGAACCACTTGTAGATGGAGTATTGGTGAGCATAGCACTAGGTTGAGTGATTTGAAGACCAGTCTGCCTCTGCTGAGAGAGAGGGTTATTCCAATGTTGAGAAGGATTGAAACCAGCAAAAAGAACACCAAAATTAGGAGGTTGAGTGCCAAAACCAGTAGGGTTGGAACCATAACCAGACATTCCAGATGGAAAGGCTTGTGAAGGAGTACCAAAATTAGGCATAAACCCTTGAAAATTGGAAGGAATAGGAGCTTGAAATTGCTGATTGAACATATGCCAGCAGGTTATGGCCATATGCCCAAATTTGAAGCAGACTTGGCACGGACAGACGACCTCTCCCACGTCCTCTGCCATTTCGTCCTCCTCTACCACGAAATGAACCATAATTGGGAGTAAAATTAGAGGACTCAGATCCTACAGTGCTGTTAACAGAGGCAGGAGGCAGAGATGCATCAGCAGAAGGCTGTGATTCAGAGGCAGAGGCATGAGTCAGATTCAATGAGGCAACATCATCAATGGTCTTCTTTTTGAACTTGTCAAGACGAGTCTCATGAGCAATTAACAAAGACTCTACTTCATCAATATCAATAACCTCAAATTTGCTCTCAACATCAGAGATTACAGGACTGTACTCTTGTGGTAATCCTTCCAAAATAACATCTAAATGTTGATTCATAGGAATTGGATCACCTATTGAAGCAAGGTTATCAACTAAATTGCGAATGCGAAGAAGATACTCTTGTACCGTACGGTTAGCAAGGGAAGTGGAGCGCAATTCAACGCGTAGCCGTTTGGCCTTAGCACGCATCTGCTTGTGAAAATAGGTCACAAGCTTGTTCCAAAGCTCATACGCATGCACGAACCAACAACACGTGCAAGAATTTCACCAGAAAGAGTAAACTGAAGCCACGAAAGAAGCATCTGATCCTTGAGACGCCATTGACGGAACTCAGGATTCAGTTTACCGGTGGCGCGATCGTGCGCAGTGAGAAACCGTGGCGGAATGACCGGCGCAACAAGGAACTCATCAAGATTGTTCGCGTTGACATACGGTTCAACTTGTTGGCGCCAGACGAGGAAATTCTTCTCATTAAGCTTCTCAGAGATCTTCAGTGAGAAGACAAAATCGGAACGGAACGAGGTGTTATCCTCTACGAAGGATTGCAGCGGAATTGCATCCGGATGGAACGGAGGAGTTTTCGCACCGGCGGAGGGCGGTGGCGAAGACGGTGGAGTAGGCGGCGGAGGAGTTACCGGAGAGGAAGCCATGGATCGGAGGTTAATCTGATACCATGTAAAACTATAGAGAAACTAAGAGCATTGTAACTAACTTCTTAATCTCAAATTCTGCTTTTCATTGAATGAATAGGAATAGTTACAAGAGGCTTTATATATGAGCCTGAGAGGTTACCTGCTATAGCAGGTTAACCTGAATCCAAACTGGCACATGCCAGTATAGATGCCAGCTGTGAATAGCTGGCTCTATTACAAGATTAACCCTAGATACAAGCTACTCAAGGCTAACCTATCTTATACATTTATAGATAAAATTTGCAGCTGCGAGCTTCTCAAAGATCATGAGTATCTGATAGGCGCAAAAACAAGAATGTCGAGCGTCGATGAGTATGATGTGGGGGTCAGAGTTGGAGGAAAGGTGTAAAGCAACTTTTGGTCTGTCGTTACTGGAGGACAATATGGCAGAGGGCATTCACTAGAAACCATGGCCATGGATCGAATGCATGCTCTAAATACCATGATAAAATTCTTGAAAGAGAGAATTTGATACTTGATTTTGAAGATACCTGATTTCTATGCTCATTGATCTTATTACATACATTTTTATAGAGTACTGATAAAATCTTCTAGAAACAATTGGATTTAACCAACCCCCAAGTGAAAATAGCAAGTTGTAACCATAACTTATGGTGATTATAAAACAATTCTATGTTGGGATTTTAGATGAGTGTGATCCTTATAGGTCGCTCTCTGAAGTGCTAATTTTTGTGAAAGTTGGAATTAGTGCGGTAATCATCACTGTTTTCACCATTGATGGGTCAGTTTCTTGACCAGAACATGAATCTTTGTACCATGTAATTTAGGAGAAAAGATAATAATTGTTTCTCTCATTCGTGTAAAGAGGTATGGAGATTGAATATGTAGCCAAATTTTCTATGGAAAATACCAATCAATCTACTGCAACTGAGGAAAAAAATACAAAAAAGAAAGATAACAATCAAATCCGAATAGGATAATTCAGATAATGAACATTTACATTATGGAAAAGCTTATATCCGTTGAGCTGTTGTAACATTTTAAACTCCAAAAAGAAGTTTATTTATCATGTTATATACATGTAGGCATGCACTTTTCTGGCTCGTTCTGACCTTAAAAAGCCGTCAAGCCGTTTGGCTTACATAATTGGTGATTCAGTAAAGCCGAAGACGCGGGAGAACGTAAATGCTGAGCTGAAGCTGCGATATTTTTCCCTGACGATTTTAGACAGCTTATGTGGAATGGTATGTTTTTTTATGTCTATTACAAAAACAAATGCCAATACTTTCCGAGTCATTTATCAATGATAAGTTTTTTGATAAAGGAGTATTCATTTTATAAATTCAACGTTGAATTGAACTACCTTTCAGATGAAACCCCTGTTTGACACTACAATTACCAATATTAAGCTTGCAACACATGGTGGGCTACATGGGATGAATGCAGTGCTTATTTCTTCCATTGTTGCATCAACCTTCAATGCACAATTAGAGGCATGGGAACCCCTCGTGGAACCATTTGATGGAATATTCAAGTAATTGATCTGTTATGTTATTTCTCAGTACAATATTTTAATTAAAATATATACCAATGATTCAGTATGTTGTTTTTACCTCACTCATGTGCAAATCCGGTTGAAAATATGCCAACAATTAGACGTTTCCTTTCTAAATTGTTTAGGTTTGAAACATTTGATACAAATGCTCAACCACCATTCGGATTAGGGAAGAGAATTCGAATTTCTGCAACTAGCATCTTGAATGTAAATGTCAGTGCAGCTAATCTTGAATCTTTTGTGGGAAGTGTTCATTCCTGGAGAAGGCAGTTAGAGTTTGAACAGAAAGCATCCAAGCTAAATGCGGTCAAAATCTGAACTCTTATCCATTTATCCTTTAGAGCTCTTATTTTTAAAAGCCTTGTTAACTGTTTGGTTTGCAGGAGGCTGGTGGTCAACACAGCAAAGGAGAAAGTAAAACATTTTCTGCACTAGATGAGGATGACTTGCAGACTGTGATAGTAGAAAATAAGCTTGGGTGTGATATCTTTGTCAAAAAAGTCGAGCATGATGTAGATACAGTTGATATGCTACATCACGGAAATTGTGTTTCTGTGTGGATTCCACCTCCGCGATTTTCAGATAGGTTAAATGTTGCAGATGAATCTAGAGAATCACGTTTTTATGTTGCTGTACAGATACTGGAAGCCAAGGTCATGATGCAAATGCTTATGCAGAGTTCTAATTGAGTACCTGCTTTTCCTTCCTACCCAAAACATTGAAATCAATTCTTTTCAAATTTTGTAGGGTTTACCTATCAATGATGATGGTAACAGTCATAGCTTCTTCTGTGCGTTGCGTCTTGTTGTTGACAGTCAGGCATCAGAGCAGCAAAAGCTTTTTCCCCAGAGTGCAAGAACAAAGTGTGTCAAGCCTGTAATATCAAGAATTAATAATTGGGATGAAGGCAATGTAAAGTGGAACGAACTTTTTATATTTGAAGTTCCCCGAAAGGTATTGCATCATTAATTGCTGAGGTTTATTTATTTTTATTTTTTAGGTATTTTTTATGATGGTTGTTGAAATTTTTTTTACAGGCCCCTGCTAAATTGGAAGTAGAGGTTACAAATCTTGCTGCAAAAGCTGGGAAAGGTATTTCTTGACTGCTTTATTTAGTGAAATGCCGTATATTGTTTGCTTTATAGAAGTTTATAGGCAATCTGATTAATCGAATCTCTCAAATCAAAATTCCCACATGTTACATTTTCTTCAAATGATTAGTTATCATTAATCATTTCCACATTGGAGTTCTTTTTTTTGTAACTCAGCTTGTTTTTGTTTTTTTCCTCAAAACATGGGTATTCATCATGCAGGGGATGTCGTAGGTGCACTTTCTTTTTCTGTTGGACATGGTGCAAATACTCTAAAGAAAGTTGCTTCAGTGAGAATGGTTCATCAACCATATGATGTTCAAAATATTAGATCGTATCCACTTACTAGAATGGTTGGTTACCATACATTACGGTGTTTTTACCAGATTTGTCCGTCCGATATGTTATTAAATTTCTATAATGTTTTGCTTCTTTCTCGTTCACTTTTGCAGGCTCAGCAAAGCAATGTTGAAATCATGCATGATGGCTGCCTCTCTGTTTCAACTTCTTATTTTGAAAGAAATACTATTGTTAACCTTCAAAAAGAATTGGAAAGTGAAAATACTAGTAATAGAGACATAGGTTTTTGGGTGGGCCTTGACCCAGAGGGTGAGTGGGAGAGTATACGATCATTGCTTCCACTTTCAGTTGCTCCAAAATCATTACAAAATGAATATATTGGTATGGAAGTTGTGATGAAAAATGGGAAGAAGCATGTAATTTTGAGGGGTCTTGTCGCAGTAGTGAATGATTCAGATGTTATGTTGAATATTTCAACGTGTCTAGCTTCTTTTGGTCATGATCCTTCCCCTGGAACACACACTTCGAATACTGTAGTTGAAGAAGTCTTTCAAAATCAGTATTATCAGTTATCATCAGGTTGGGGTAACAATTGGCCAGGTGTACACCCTGATAATCCTGGACACTGGAGCACAAGGGACTTTTCTTACTCATCGAAGGTTCGCATATTTATAGGCTTTCTGTTATCAATTGTTAACTTCCTTACCTATCACACTGATTAAAATTGTCATTCACCTGTATCATTTTTTCAGGACTTCTTTGAACCTCCACTTCCTCCTGGGTGGAAATGGGCTTCAGGTTGGTCCATAGACAAGTTTCACAATGTTGACAAGGAAGGGTGGGCATATGGACCAGTCATTAAAAATTTAAGATGGCCTCCTGCTTCATCAAAATCTTCAACGAAGTCATCCTCTGATGTTGTCCGTCGAAGGCGTTGGATTCGTACTAGACAGGCAATTTCTGAGCAAAGTGCAGAATCCTTGCAGAGCGGAGTGAGTACCGTGCACCCTGGAGCTTCTACCGTTTTATCATGGAGAAGTACGTCAAAGGACTCTGAACAATATTTGCAAATTCGACCTAGTTTTGATAACTCTCAACCCTCGTATTCATGGGGTCACGCTGTAGCTGTTGGTTCAAGTTATATATACAGCAAAGACCAACAGTTAGATCCAGGTTTTAGGCAAAATTGTGTGACATCTAATTGTTCTTTGAAGCTAAATGAGATGGAGAAAAAGGATATACTTCTATGCTGTAACCCTAGCAGTGGAAGTAAACAGTTATGGTTTAGTGTGGGTACAGATGCCTCAGTCCTTAATACTGAACTAAATATACCTGTATATGATTGGAGAATATCTATTTTCTCTCCAATGAAATTGGAAAACCGGCTTCCTTGTCCTGCTGAGTTTTCAATCTCAGAGAAAACAAAGGAAGGAAATTGTGTCGAGCGACATCGTGGTGTCATTTCTTCTCGTCAGAGTGTACATATCTATTCGGTTGATATTCAGAAACCTTTGTATCTTACTTTGTCTGTGCAGCATGGTTGGGTTATGGAAAAGGTGATAACTAATCTTGCTCTGCATGTATTATCATTGTATGACTATGATATATATATTTGAAATTGCCTGTGCTTTGCGCTTTGCAATCTTGCTACTTATTCTTCTTATTTCCTTGATTCCCTTGTACAGGACCCAATTCTTCTACTGGATCCTTCTTTCTCAAATCACGTCTCATATTTCTGGATGGTTCACCGACAAAGTAGAAGGTTTGTAATCTGTTTTTTTGAAGATGTCACATTAATTTTCTTCAAGTTACTTGTGTTCATGCAATACCCATCATAATGGATATTCTTTTTCAATATTATTCTTAGTGATGATGTACTTTTGCTGTGTTTTGGGGAGTAATATTTTTCTTGTGTCTATATTTTCTTATTTGAATTAATTTTTGGAGCTTGATGATCTCAAAGCTCTCAAATGTAATATGCCCTTGAAATGTATCTTCTAGTTTACTAGTAGTTATATTATGTATTTCTTAAGCCTGATTTTCCATAATGTTTCTTCATTTGAATTCAGTCCTACCTTTGGGTTAATTAATACCATTGTGCAAAATCATAAGCTAATTGCTATACTTTTTAACAGACTTTTTGTTACATGGCACTGACACATTATTTTTTATAAGCGTAATCTTTATTTTAGCATTCATGATATATATGATCATTTTTTCAGGAGATTGCGTGTGAGTATAGAACATGACATGGGTGGGACCAGTGCTGCACCAAAAACCCTAAGACTTTTTGTCCCTTATTGGATTGCCAATGATTCTTCTCTACCGTTAGCATATCGTTTGGTAGAAGTGGAACCTTTGGAAAATGCAGAGACAGATTCAGTCCTACTCTCTAGGGCTGTTAAGTCTGCCAAGACAGCTTTGAAAAATCCCATTAGCTCGATGGATAGAAGGCATTTTAGTTCAAGGAGAAACCTACAAGTACTTGAAATAATTGAAGATAATAGTCCATTTCCTAGCATGCTTTCTGCACAAGATTATGCTGGCCGTAGTGGGGTATTTCAATCTCAGAAAGACACATACCTGTCTCCTAGGTTGGGCATCTCTGTTTCGATGCGCTATTCTGAAGTTTACAGCCCTGGGATATCTCTGCTTGAACTGGAAAACAAGGTGTTACTAAGAGCTTGTTTGTTATGGCTTTTTTCGTGAAAAAATCACTATTTAAAAAAAAAATAATAATAATAATAATAACTTTTAGAAGTTTTCATCCGCAAATTTTGAAGAAAAAATAAATAAGAATCTGAAGAAAAAAAAATCTAAAACTGCTTCAAATGAGACATCTTTAGAGTTGCTTCTCTAGAAAATCATTTTTCATAACATTGATTTTCATTATGGTAAACAAACACAAAACAATTCTACTTTTAAAAAAAAAATCTATAAAAATCAATCTCTAAATTATTGAATATCAAAATCACTTTTTTTATAACCTGTAACTTACGGACCATGATAGATGGACAAACTAACTGCCTGTTGTTGGCAATGCATATGCATATTAGTATCGTTTTTGACTTAGTATATAATGTTCATTAAAACTCTTGTAGGAACGCATTGATGTTAAGGCTTTCAAATCTGAAGGATCTTACTACAAGCTTTCAGCATTGTTGAAAATGACTTCAGACAGAACAAAGGTTGGAATGTTATACTAAGTCTAATACTTGCATATATTAATTTATTTTATAGTTTATACTCTTATGTTCCTGCAATATCTTTAACTTATCGTGGTTATTGCACATCATGTGTTTCAAGTCAGCCCCCATACCATACCCTTGATATTAGTAACTCTAAAACTATTTGATGTCCAGGTGGTTCACTTCCAGCCACATACAATGTTCACCAATAGGATTGGATGTAGTCTCTGCTTACAACAATGTGATACTCAGTCAGTTGTATGGATACATCCCACTGATCCTCCAAAACCATTTGAATGGCAGTCGTCAGCTAAAGTTGAACTTTTGAAGGTTTATTATTAATTTTCAAAATATTTCTAGCTTATTTATTTTCCTTGTTATCTATATCTTACAAAGTTCCTTATGAGAAACTGCTAATATTCATATATAAATCTTATATGCATTCAGTTGTGTATCGATGGCTACAAATGGAGTACACCATTCAGTGTAAATTATGAAGGTGTGATGCGCATTAGTTTGAAAAAAGAAGTTGGAGATGAAAGAATGCAATTGAGGGTAGCAGTAAGAAGTGGTGCCAAGAGATCACGCTTTGAAGTTGTTTTTCGTCTAAATTCATTGTCAAGTCCTTACAGGTTTTTTTTCCTCTCATTATCTTCCCGATGAATCATCATAATATTAATCTTTTCTTATATTTTTTTTAACACTGAAGTAAATGAGAATAGTATTTACGTGTATCCCTGTATATTTTGTGAAAATCATTTGAAGCAATTATTTTCCTGGCTTTAGAATCAACTTGACCAAGATAAGGTGTGTAATGTATTATTTTTAAGCAACATTTGAAGGATTGTGTATTTCCCATTACTTCATCTACCTATGATGTTGTTGCATAAATTTTGGTTATGATTTGAGACGAAATTTTCTTGACTTCTTTGCTTTCTTCATCAACTTCACTCTGAGTTAGTTTGGACATTTCCCCGTTTTTAATATACTTTTCTATTGGCAGGGTTGAAAATCGTTCGATGTTCCTGCCTATTCGTATTCGTCAAGCTGATGGTATCGGTGATTCCTGGCAGTTGCTGCTTCCAAATTCTGCTGCTTCATTTCTGTGGGAAGATCTTGGTAGGAGACGTTTATTGGAACTCTTGGTAGATGGAACTGACCCAATGAAATCGCTGAAGTACGATATCGATGAAATTTCTGATCACCAGCCTCTCCAAGTAGCAGATGGACCAACCAGAGCCTTGCGTGTTACAATTGTAAAGGAAGAGAAAACCAATGTTGTTAAGATCAGTGATTGGATGCCTGAAATTGAACCTATTAGAGTTCTGAGCAGAAGACATTCATTATCACTGAATGACTCTCAAAAGCAACAACTAATGTCAGATACAGACTTTGAGTTTCACATCAATGTTGATCTTGCTGAGCTTGGGGTGTCTATTATTGACCATACACCGGAAGAAATTTTGTACCTGTCTGTTCAGAATCTTGTTCTGGCATATTCGACTGGTCTGGGCTCCGGAATCAGTAGGTGAGATTTGCATTTAGTCAACATATGCATCTTTGAATCCGTTTGCAACATGAAAAATGGACATTTATATATTTTCAGTTACATTTTCTCAAGTTTCCTGGTGAAAATACAGTTCATACCTAATATCTTGTTGACTGGTACAACTCAGCCAAGATTTAAAATAACTATACAAGACATTTTTGTCTGGTTATCCCATTATTTACAAATTCTAATTTTGAGATTGTGATATCTCTGGTGTTCCAGATTCAAACTCAGAATGTGTGGGCTACAAGTGGACAACCAACTACCATTAACTCCAACACCAGTTCTATTCAGACCTCAGAGAGTTGTGTCAGAAACTGATTATATCCTGAAATTTTCCATTACAATGCAGTCAGATGGATCATTGGATCTTTGTGTCTATCCATATATTGGTCTTCATGTGAGTTTTATCAGATGACAATTAATATTTAGCAAAGAGATATGTCAATTCATAACTTTTTTATGAATCGTGAGATTTGACTTGTTTTGTAACTGGTTATGGTAAGCAGGGGCCGGAAAGTTCTGCTGCCTTTTTAATAAACATCCATGAACCTATTATTTGGCGCCTTCATGAAATGATCCAGCAGGTGAAGCTCGGTAGGCTTTCTGAATCTCAAACTACTGCCGCATCAGTTGATCCAATCATCGAAATTGGGTAAGCAATGCTCTCTGTTGGAAACGTGTGATTATCTGTGTTGGGCTTTTAGAAACTGCATGACATTACCTTGAATTACAGTGTCCTTAATATTTCGGAAGTACGGTTCAAAGTGTCGATGGCTATGTCGCCAAGTCAGAGACCAAGGGGAGTGCTTGGATTTTGGGCATCCTTAATGACTGCATTAGGCAACACGGAAAACATGCCTGTAAGTATTTTAGTTTCTTTCTCTAAGTTGCCTTATTTTAAGGAACCTTCTGTAAATCTCTAGTAGCTTCTTGCTGAAGGTTATTTAGTCACCCTTTTATGTTTATTTTCTAACTATGAATGCGATATGTAAGTATTCGAAAAACCAAGCCCCACATAGATTAAAGATAATGTCTGACTGTAGTTTATAAAGAGAGACACCCCTTGCCTGACAAGCGGTTTTGTAAGGTTTAGTTAGGCCCAACCCAAATTCTAATAGTAAGTTTTGTAAAATGGTTAAAGTTTTCCAAGAGAATAACAACCAGGTACTAGGATCATAAAATATCTCATGTTGATGTTGAAACAGAGAAAGAGAAGCATTGAATGTAATGAATTGAGTGTATTAATAATTGAGCAGGTGAAAAATCGAGAAATTAGTTGAACTGAGAAAATTGCAGAGATATTTGAGAATTTATGTATTGAATATTTCTGTTCTGAGAGAATGTGGAATACAAAAGGGGATCTGATTACAGCGATCTACTTATTTATAGTTCTGATGCACATGTTAGATCAGTATTGCCCAACACATATTACTTAGGGATGTCTGAAAACCATTAGAATATTTGTGGATTCTCATTCTTACATTAGCTATAACTGATTCTGTTCTATAGAACATGACTAAATGCCTCGCCAACAGGAGATATTATAGGATTCTGTTAAAGGCTTGGCTAAGACTATATTCTGACCATGCTCATAACATTGTTTGACTAATTTTGCAATAATCTCAATTTATGAAACCTGTCTTTTCTGCAGATATATCTCTAAATGCTGAAGATCTTAGGCATGATAAATTTTGAGATGTTATGCCTTTTTTTGTAAAAAGATATGCTATGCCTTAAGTTTACGCAGTTTTAGGATTTGGAGAATATAACGAAGTGCTTCTAATGATAAATGTGTTGATGCAGGTCAGGATAAACCAGAGGTTCAACGAGAACGTATGCATGAGGCAGAGTTCTATGATTAGCATGGCTATCTCAAATATCCGGAAAGATCTTCTAGGTCAACCACTTCAGCTGCTCTCAGGTGTCGATATATTGGGTAATGCGAGTAGTGCACTTGGACATATGAGCAAAGGTGTAGCTGCACTGTCTATGGATAAGAAGTTCATTCAAAGTAGACAGAGACAGGTTGTCTAGGCTGTTCTTTTCTCGTGCTTTAAATTTTGATAGCCATATTACTACTAAACCTAAAAGTCAAAACTCTTAAGTGTACTTTCCTTACCTTTTTTTTTTATTCTTATTTTGCAATTTTAAAAATCGCTGGTCATGTGTAGTGATTTGATAGGATGCTGATAGCCATGTTTAATATAACTGTGTGACAGGAAAGTAAAGGTGTGGAGGATTTTGGTGATGTTATAAGAGAGGGAGGTGGTGCATTCGCTAAAGGTTTATTCAGAGGGGTAACTGGCATTTTAACGAAGCCTCTTGAAGGAGCAAAAACTTCTGGTGTAGAAGGTTTTGTTCAGGGTGTTGGGAGGGGTATTATTGGTGTAGCTGCGCAACCAGTGAGTGGTGTTCTGGACCTTCTGTCAAAAACGACAGAAGGTGCCAATGCTATGAGAATGAAAATTGCTTCTGCTCTAACATCTGATGAGCAACTTCTCCGGAGGAGATTGCCTCGTGTTATAAGTGGTGATAATTTGCTTCAACTCTATGATGAGTACAAAGCTCAAGGACAGGTACCATGTGTTCAACTAACTATAAATCACAGACCTGAAGCTTGTTCTGTTATTTGAACATTTAACTTTTAATTATAATAACAAGTATGATATGTATTGTGAAACGAAGAAATCTAATTCTCATTCAAATCCTAAGCAGAGTTATTTAGATCCACCCAATTTTTATGATCAAAGAAAAGATACTACCTTTTTATTTGAAGAAACAAATGTTTTACATATACAATTCATTTCTGAAATATGCAACTTTTGACAAACACTACATTTGTAGGCTAAAAGGGCAAATGCTAGGATTGTATAAAATAATGTATTTGAAGATCTACTTTGTTTTACTGACTATCTCTGGTGTTGCCAATGATCCTGAACCAAAAATAACTCTAATGTAAAACTTTCACAAATCTATATTCATGCATTTCTCATCACACTGGCACATTTCCCATTACCCCTCATTAACAGAATATTTACCCTCGTTCAACTAAACTAATGTCCCAATAATTTACCATAAAATTTAGTAAATATTGTTGTAGGGTAATTCAATGTTTACTGTCTAACTCAGTTTGTTAGTTAGTTGTTGCAGTTGATTCAGTCAGTGAAGTCAGTTAATGTGCCAACTAAATTGGACCATGGAGTCAATAGTGTACAAATGCAGTTAGTGCATTATGTACTGTAGGGTGAATAAAATTTACTTTTGAGATTCATCCCTTACCTTTCTTACTCATTCTCTGATAGAAAGTGTGTGTGTGGTCACACCTTGCCAACAAGTATGCCTAAAGCTTTTTATACTACCCAATCCCATTATGAGCTTCAATAGCTGTTATCCTTGAACTTTAATGCTGTCCAGTAGATACTTAGCAGCTATTAAGAGTAAATTTCAATTTTGTCGATTGTTATTGCTTGATAGCTCTCACCATAGCAGGGCCCAGGTCCTCCCTGACCCATTTGTCTCAATTGTAGGGAGCCTTACCTTGTGAATCCAGCATTGGATGAGAGATGGCCTAAACAAGTGTTTATAAGTGGGAGTAGTGTTAAGCCCAAAAACAAATTCTAAGACCTTGTATTTATAAGTGGTTGATCTCACGACTTGAACCTGTGACCTTCTAGTCACAGAAACACAACTTCAAATGCTAAGCTCCATGGGGATATGGTCACTGCTGTGACTTCTCAAAAAAATTGCTATCTAATTCACTTGTTATATTGCATGAGCGAGTTGTGCAATCAATGAACCTCAATTCCTTTTTATCTTTTGATTTTTGCATGAAAGTTGACTATTTTGGGAGCTCAATTTTAAACAATTGCCATATTTTTTCATGAAGGTCATACTGCAGTTGGCAGAATCAGGTTCATTTTTTGGCCAGGTTGATCTGTTCAAAGTTCGAGGAAAGTTTGCTTTATCAGATGCTTATGAAGATCATTTCATGCTTCCAAAAGGGAAAATCCTCATGGTTACCCATAGAAGAGTCATATTACTGCAAGTATGTATTCACGATTTTGAACAATATAATAAATGAATTCCTATTTTCTTCAATCCACTGTTACTTATCAGCTATCTGTTTTCGTTGTTAGCAACCGTCCAATATTATTGCTCAGAGGAAGTTTAGCCCTGCAAAGGATCCTTGTTCAATAGCGTGGGATATAATGTGGGATGACTTGGCTGCAATGGAACAGACACATGGAAAAAAAGACAACCCAAAATCTCCTCCTTCGCGTCTCATTTTATATTTGAAGTCTAGATCATTGGATGTTAAAGAAAATGTTCGCATTGTAAAATGCAACCCTGAATCCCATCAAGCTCTTCAAGTCTACTCTTCAATTGACCATGCATTGAGCATTTATGGCCCAGGTGTATCAAAAGTATGTTTTTATTCCCTTCATTGTGCTTCATTTAACATTCATTTGTCTATTAGTTAGGTATTACTCGTGGTATCCTTCTCACATTTAATTAACTGAACCAGGCTAAACTGACTTTTGGAAACTTTTCTCTTACTCTCAAATACATAAGCATGCCTAATGAACATATATTTGTTCCCAAATATTACTCAAAATATTACTCAGTTCTGACTTAGTTTCCATTGATATTCAGGGAATGCTGAAAAATAAAGTAACCAAGCCATATTCACCACTTGTTGATGGTCCTAGTGTAGATGTAACCCCAAAAGAAGGTGTATGCCCCTGGTCCCCACAACAGATGCCTGGATCAGCTCCTCTCTCTTCGAGTTTTGGAAGCAGTTCCAATCACTAGGACTGAGTTTCATCATATACTGATTCACTACATTCAACATAGTCAAGGATTTATCTCAAATTGCCCAGCCAAATTTTGCTCTTTCGCAACGTCATCAATTTGTTCGTTTGATTTTATTCTTGCTGATATCCGTTCAACAAATGCGGTGTAGAAGAGCCCCCTGTTTGATCTTATTCTTGCTGACATCCGTTCAACCAATGGTGGCATAGAAGAGCACATTTGCTCTTCGGTTTGAAAAGTATCATTTTTTGCATTTTCCTCTTTATTATCATTGAGATAGTAATGTCAATTCCCAGAACAATATACCGAACCAATAATAATTGGTTAGGGGGGAGGGGTTTTGATTCTAAATCAATGAATTTCTTAGGGAGTAGGCATTAGTCCTCTGTATCATCTCCAATAGTTCCTGTATAGTATTGAAGGAAAACAATTTCATTGTACATATAAAAAATCACAGCTCATAGCAATGACCTTTACTTGTCCACCTCCATGCCCTTTTCAAATTTTGATATATTGAGCAAAACTCAATGATGTGTGGCTGCTCTGCATGACCTCGGAATTTATCATAATCGTGTTCCTCCATTTGAAGATGCAATTTTTGAATGCTTGTGTATGCTCCATCATTAATAAATGTTAGGACTTTACCCTGAGATAAAGAGTGATCTCTTCCCATATCGGCTGAGCAAGAATTCACACAAAACAGCCAACTCATTACCAAATTAGGAAAAATAAATCATATAATATACCACTAACAATAATACTTGTAAAAAAAGGTGTTTCATAAATTGTAGGGACAAAAACTTGGGTTGTGTTTGGTTATCAATTGAATGGAATAAAATAAATAATATGAAAAGTTGAATTGGCTAAAGACCTAAATCATGTATTGGATCAATCAGTTATAGGTTAAATATGTTTTTTGTCTTTATAAAACTGAGAACTTTTATGTTTGTCCTTACTTAATTTTAATAGTTCTTAGTTCTACAAAAAGTTTCAACACTCAGTGTTTAGTCCCTACTCAATTCAAATTTGTTTAATTTATGCTTAATAACTTAAGTTTTTTAACAATATTTTGCAAACGTGTTAAGAACATTACTAAAAGTTCCTCCACAAAAAATTATTGCAAAATTTAATTTCTACTTCTAGATTTTGTTACTTTTACCTTTAACTTTTTTCATTATAAAAAATTCTAAATTTTAGTAAATGAACCTTTCATAGTGTTTTAAACATGTCTCAAAAAAATCGTTGAAAATTTTAAGAGTTTAAGGATAATTAAACAAACTTTGTTTTAACAGGACTAAACTTATAAGTAAATTTTTCTATAGGGATTAAAAAAAACTTCCTTATAAGTAAATTTTTCTATAGGGATTAAAAAAAACTGTGAAATTAAGTAAGGACTAAACTTAGAAGTTTTCAATTTTATAGGGACCAAAAACATATTTAACCCATAAATAAAATCATTATAAAAAATTTATATTTAATTCGTTTCATGTTAAAAAATTCTAAATTTTAGTAAATGAACCTTTCATAGTGTTCTAAACATGTCTCAAAAAAATCGTTGAAAATTTTAAGAAAGTAAATTTTTTTATAGGGATTGAAAAAACTATTAAATTAAGTAAGGACTAAACTTAAAAGTTTCCAGTTTTATAGGGACCAAAAATATATTTAACCCATAAATTATTGACTAGTATTATTTAGGATTACAAATTTTCGGGCGTCGAGGATCGAGCCCACAACGGTAAATCGTCACGTAATCAATGTGTTATTGACTAGTGAGTCGTTGATTAAAAAGATATGAAATTTGTATTTATGTGTTGGGAAAATACACTCACCTCCCCTCAACTCTATCAATATGTATCTCACACCCCCTCTATTTTCCCACATGACACAAACCTCCCTTGCTGTTAGAACAGTTACATTGCTGTCAAAGACAAAACAGAAGCCTATTATTTCATTCCTTTCGTCCAGGCCTTTTTTCATCTTCCCTTTTAAACACTGATTCTAAGAATTCATAGTTTGACTCTCTCTCTCTCCATCGTTGGACATCTTTCATCTTTGGGTGGCTTACGTTATAGCCATGGAAGAAGCATTCAACAACATGAAATATTACTATGTTAGGTATCGTTCATACCGTTGCTTTCATTCTCATTGCTTTTTCGGTAAAGTTGTTTACCACTCGCCGTTGTTTTGGTTTCGTCGTCGTTTTCTGCTTGACATCATCTCGTGGTCGTTTTATACTACTTTGTTTCGCAGTTGTTTTTCGAGATTCATCGATATTGAATCAATCAACGTATTTCTAATATCTGTTCCACAATTTTGTCTTACCGTGGTTCTCTTTCATTTTATGCGTATACAAGTTTGTTTCGGGTTCTTATTCAAATTCAAATTGTAATTAGATGTAATAATATGTTCCTATCGTATATGAATTTTGTTTTCAGTGATGTTATCAATTGAATCCATGTTTCATGCTATAATAATAACAGGGAACTACGGTCAATATTGTTATACTTATGTTTCTAGGAGATAGATGTTCGTGTCAGCAGAGAGTTATGAGAAAGAATTTGCAAAATATGAATGTGTTTGTGTAGAAAGCTGACTCAAGGATGCTGCCAAGCAGAAAGAATGAATCTTAGAAAGAAAAATAAAAAAGTGTTTTAACAGTTTAATAAACGGTGTTAGTTTATGAGGGAGATTTTTATAGAACTCAAGGGAGGTTAGTGTCTATTGTAAAATTAGAGGGGATGTTTGTGTCATTTAGAGAGACCTCAGGAGAGATGAGTGTATTTTTCCCTTATGTGTTCACATGCATTTTTTGTCAACATAGTGACTCGTTCAAATTGTTTCAAATTTACAATTGAATGGATATTGGAGTATTTTAAGAGAAATGATGAAATACTTTTGATTAAAAAAAAATACGCTTTCAGTTTTTTTAATTGTTGTATTTGCAGGATAATTTTTCTTATTAATTTACTTGGCATTTTAAATTCTGTGACATTATTGATTTTCTATAATAATACTCTTAATTATATATTGCAAAGAGGGAAATAATTGGAATGAAATAATAAATGATTAATGGTATTATAAGAAAAAGATATACTCTTAATTATATATTGCAAAGAGGGGAATAAATGGAAAAATAATAAATGATTAATGGTATTATAAGAAAAAGATGAATAATTATATTAAAAATAACAAAAGAAAGTTGATTGTCTTGATATGTGTAAAAAGTTAAATTATAAACAAAATTTTAAATTTGATTGTCTAACTACTAATTATGAACAAATTTTAAAATTTGACTGTCTTACTACAAATATTAAAGATTTGATTGTCTTACCTACTCTTAATTAAAAAAGCTGATTGTCTTAATACTAATTATACTTTAAAATTTTCTAATTTATTTTAACATTTTTTAAATAACATAATTAAATTTATTTATTAAATCATATTCAAATTTAAAGTTTTGTATGTACGCGTGTCACTCCCATGATAATATGAATAATTTTTTCTATTTTTGAAAATTTTCTTTTCTTTTCTGCATAAATATCTCGTCAAAATACATATATTAATTGATAATAGCCGTCAAATATTAAATTTATTGTATTAATTTTTTCTAAAGTTTTAAATAGCTAAAACCTCTAAAAAAAAATACACATGTATTTTCATTATATTCAACCATTCATTAACATTTTCTATAAAAAAAAAATCATTCTTTAACATATATTTTTCAAAAAATTATATTTTATTTTATACTTTTATGCACGTGGTCTCTTCCATGTTAATTTCAATAATAATTTTATGTTTACAAATTAAATATTTTTATGTTGCAAAAATACCTCAAAACTACACCAAATTTAATTCCTCAAAAAAAAAAAAAAAAACAAAATTTAAACCGTCTACACATTTTAAGATACTCAATTCGCCGCAAAACACAGTCCGAGTTGGTCATCGGATGTGTCGGTAAAAAAATAAGAAAATGAACAAAGTCGTATAATGGATGAAAACCTTGAAGGGGCATTGGCATTTGTTTATTTCATGCAGTATACATCTTTTTTTTTTGTTGGTCCACATCGTTGATTCTAATCCCCGAAAAATGTAAGTGTTAGTTTCTGGTCTTCATTGGATGGATAGTTTCAATTTTTATTTATAACACTATTATTATGTTCATCTTAAATATTCTTTAGACTGCCAATATAACGATAATTATATTGTAAATGTGATGTCTTCAAGGGATCGACTTTACAAAAAGTAGATTAAAAAATCTATTTTGGTTTTTTACAAAAGAAGAAACATCATGTAAAGAAGAAAAAAAAGGGTACAATATCTGTGTAATTTTGCCGATAAATATTAACTCGATTAGTAAAAAATTGACTCATGTAGCGATGATTTGTAAATACTTATATTTAAACTGGCTACACCTTAAAATCTACTATAAACATAGTGAGTATCCAAAAGTTCAACTCACATACACGATTCTTATAATTAACAAAATGTGTAATTTGGACAAAAATATGACAATGATTACTGAGGGACCAGAAATTACACTTTAATATATTACAGGATCAATCCAACAACTCACCCATTGCTAGTTAACGTGCACCATCCTAAAATTTGCTCAAACCATAAAAAAAATCTAAACTAATCAAAGTAATCATATTTGTATAACTATTTTGTGATAAATTTTGAAATAATATTTTTTTTCTTATTAATAAAAAACAATAGAGAGAAAAATAAAGAGAGGTAGAGTAAAAACACAATATGAGTACGAGAAAGCGTTTATCAAAATTATTATTGTTTTTTTGGTAGAATATATAATAATTACTCTATATCTATACTATATATAAAGAAAATATGTAACAATAAAAAAAACAAACACAATATGAGTATATATATGTCAAATTTTTATTATTTATCTTTTAAAAAGTGTAAAAAAACTAGATAAGTATATATATGCTTATTTTCTCATTATCCGAATTATACTCTTAGGCAATTTTTTCTATGATAAAGATTGTTGGTGTCATTAAAAAAAATAAGAATTTAGATTATATTTTTTTGTTATATTTGTTGGTGTCATTGAAATAAATAATCATGATTAGTTTGATTTGTTATAATTTGAAAGCAAAAAACATTTATATTTTTAGTTTTAATCAAAATCAAAATTTCATGAAAAACCAATATCATAATTTTCAAACGTTAGCGTAATAAAAAAAAAAGTTAAACATAAATAAAATGATAATAGAAAATAAAATTTAAAATCCTTTTGAGTTTTTCTTTATACTATTGTTTACAGAGGATTATTAACTACTAGTATTTGTTGAATGAATATGATGATGAATAGGCATGAGTGTTTCACACTTGGAGCTGGAACTGCTCTTTTCTCTTTCAAATTCACATATGCGGATCTTGCGCTTTTCTTTACTCAAACATTTGAATTAAGCACAAAATCAAGGTATGAGCTTAGCAAATAACACTACACTTTACTTTACTTGCATTCATTCAACTGTTTTACTTTTTGCATTCAAACTTTCTTGTTTCTTGGTCAAACCATGTCAATTAAGATTCAATAATGTAAACTCTTTTGATTCATTTATTTTCTTTTCTATCTGTTTTTCTGGACTGTACAATTACTCATGCTCATGTTCATAATACATTTCCAATATTTGGGGGTTGGGTAGCTCAAACTTGGGTTGAGTCAAGGGATACGAAGTTGGAGATCCTAGATTCAATCAAACTTGGACGAATGAGTAAATATTAATCTAACAACTAATTAATCACTAACATTAATTAAAAAAAAATTATGTGAAGTAGAATAGGTTACTTTCATGTTCATCATATAATGCCTTATTATGATATAGGAGTCCCCGTTGTGAGGTTTGAATATCCTAGACATGGCTCCTTCCTCCATTATTTGTTGCAATTTGCTGAGAGGCATAAGATTAGGGATAATGCTAGTTCACCATGCCCCACATTTAGATCATGTCATTTTAGCCTTCACGTGTGTGTGGCTCTATGAAACACTGACACAAACATCGGACACAACACTGACACGTATACACTAGTAATAATTTAAGAAAATAGAAGTGATTTAATGTTACAACATGTATTAGTGTTGGACACCAAACACGCTTTCAATCTGAAGTGTCGGTGTTGCGTACTCCTAGATGACTTTTTTTTTCATTTTATGATGAGACTCGTCAAATTTTTTGTCTGCAGAAACGGTTATATTTATTTCAGGGTTTATTGAAAATGAAGAAGTGTTATGGAGGCCTTTTTATCATGGCTTTGGGTATGACGTTGTTTCTACTGTACAGTCTTAAAGGAATTCAGCCACAAAAGCAGTCAACAAAACAGTCAGCATACAGTTTTTTCAATAACCATTCACCATCAAATGATTCTATTAAAGAAAACAGCAATGTTGCAGTAGTAACCTCTTTCGATGCAGATCAGAGAATGGCACCGAAACCAACAAAACGACCACATTTGATACATGTCACAGGGCTAGATGATCTGTATGACACGCAAAATTTATCTGAACGAGAGATGAATGTTGTACTTGTTTGGACACATTTACGTTTGTTGCTGTCGAGGTCAGATGCTTTGCCTGAAATAGCTCAAGGAGTTAAAGAGGCTTCTGTAGCTTGGAAAGAATTGATGTCGACTGTTGAAAATGACAACGCCTCGAAGATTAGTAAGATAGACAGCCCAGAAAATCAAAACTGTCCATTCTCTGTGACCAAACTTGGCAAGACAATGACAGATAGTGAAATCACACTGGATCTCCCTTGTGGTTTGATTGTAGATTCTTCTATTACACTGATTGGCATCCCTAATGGACAAAACAGTAGCTTTCAGATTGACCTAGCTGGACAAGAGCTAGAAGAGGAGCCAAATCCCCCAATTATTTTGCATTATAATGTGAGTCTTCCTGGAGAAAACATGACAGAGATGCCGTATATTGTTCAAAATACATGGACTAGTGATTTTGGGTGGGGTAAAGAGGAAAGATGCCCTGCTCATGGTTCTGCTAACATCCGCAAAGGTATATTTAGCATGATTATCATATATTCACGAGTCTTTCATTGTTAGAAGTGATGATCATTGATAGAACTTTACATGTTAAATTCGTTTGCATGCAGTTATAATGGATAAAAAGTAAAACCAACTAGAAATATGTGATTTTTATGTTGAGGATATAAACTATTGGTTTATAGTTCGAACCTTGCTTGGATTATGTCATGTTTAAATACCATTTTCATTCCTTAGTAACTACATTAGCAACACCTCAGGTTATGCTATCTTGCTTCCTTTTATTCTTGAGTGCAGTTTTTTATGAGGGAAGCTTTTAGTGGTGAATTCTAAATTGTCCAACTCTATGATGTAGTTGATGAGCTTGTTCTCTGCAATGTACAAGCTGTCAGAAGTAACAACGAAGAGAATGTAAATGTCGGTCAACCTACTAGCGATATACCTTCTAATATTTCCTCAGAAAGTGCACATAGAACTGCTAATTTCCCTTTTTCTGAGGCTAATCCTTTCACTGCCACATTGTGGGTTGGGTCAGAAGGATTTCATATGACTGTAAATGGAAGGCATGAAACATCTTTTGCTTATAGGGAGGTATGATATAGGAAGATAAATACTGCTAAAAATTAATTAATTGGAATGGCCATTCCAACATTTTATATTTTTGTGGATGCAGAAACTTGAACCATGGTTAGTCAACACGATTAAAGTAGCAGGCAGTTTAAGTCTGTTATCAGTTCTGGCCAAAGGTTTACCCGTTACGGAAGATAATGATATAGTTGTTGATATTGAGAACCTGAAGGCTCCAACTATCCCTAGAAAAAGGCTTGTTTTATTGATCGGAGTATTCTCTACCGGAAATAACTTTGAGCGTCGAATGGCTCTGAGGAGGTCTTGGATGCAATATGAGGCTGTACGTTCTGGTGAAGTTGCTGTCAGATTTTTCATTGGACTTGTAAGTCATGTATTTCAGACTTGTGATATCTGAATGCTGAAATTCATTTTCAAAAGAATCACATGATTTTTTTAGCACAATAAAATGGCAATAGGTGAAACTGAATTAAAAGCTGCCATACTCTAACAGGCTTAACCCACCAAATGTTATAGTGTGGACTAAACCATGCATTCAATAATATAGCAAAGTTTTCTTCCTTTAAATTATTTTTATCTCTTCTTAAAAAATAAAAACTGTCTGTGATATTTTTTTTTCATCTGATTGCAGCATAAGAATAATAGAGTTAATCTTGAATTATGGAGGGAAGCTCAAGCATATGGAGATATCCAGTTAATGCCTTTTGTTGATTATTATAGTTTGATTTCTCTGAAGACAATTGCAATTTGCATTCTGGGGGTAAGTTGATTAACATCATATGAAAAGAAGATATTGTGATTATTGTTGATTATTTGTTAGTTAATGCTGGTCAATTTGCCAATGACAATATCATGTTCTTTGAGTGTCACCTAACTCACTGTCTTGTCAAATTTCCAACTAACCAGTTAAACAGTACAACATCGCAGGACTCTTGGCAAAGATGAACTTAATTGTTTTGATATTCTTCTGTCTCCCCATAGGAATACTTAGAATAACAATTTTACTGACATATTATTTGTTCTATCAAGTAGAAACCTTCTTTTCTATGCAACTCTTTGATAGCGTAATGTTATTTTTTTTTAATCTAAGCAATTATTTGTATTTAGTGATCAAATCACTAAGTTATTTATTTTTTAATTGCAGACAAAAATCATTCCGTCTAAATACATCATGAAAACAGATGATGATGCTTTCATAAGGATTGATGAAGTGCTTTCCAGCCTCAAAGGGAAGCCATCTGAAGGCCTCTTGTACGGTCTAATATCTTCTAAATCATCTCCTGATAGGGATAAGGACAGCAAGTGGTACATCGGTGACGAGGTATTAACCTCTATATATTGATAGGTTAAATCAGTATCCTCCCATTAATTTTTACTTTTTCCATTAATCATTATCATATTGTTATTTTAGGAATGGCCACATGATACATACCCTCCATGGGCACATGGTCCTGGATATGTCATATCTCGCGACATAGCAAAATTCGTTGTCTTCGGCCACCAGGAAAGAAAACTCAAGGTAAGAAGAATTCCTCCTTTCCCATCATGAAGTTTTTTGTTATAATCTTTTGGATATTTCAAGGATATATCTTAAGAGTTTTCTTGTATTAGAAGTGTCAAAAGGTCGCCACACCCTTTACTTGATTGTAGGGACTGGGAATCGCTAAGAGTCCCCGCATTTGATGAGATAAGTCCACAAAATAAGTTCATAAGTGGGGGTAATCCTCACCTTACAAGCCAGATTTTGTAATGATTTGAGTTAGGCTCAACCCAAATTTTAAGATGGTATTAAAGCCTAACCAAAATCCGTTGGGCCACTCGCTATTGGACCACTTGGGTCACGCTCCATATGTCCAGCCCTGGGCGTGAGACATCTGCGTTAAGAGTCTCATATTGGATAAGAAGGTCTGAAAATGAATTTATAAATGGGGGCAATCCTCACCTTACAAGCCGGTTTTGTAAGGATTGAGTTAAGCCCTATCCAAATTTTAAAACGAATAAAATCACACTTCAATATCACAAATTTTCCTTGGAACCACTTATGTTAAATGAATTGGAACTTAAATGGACATACACAAAGTATCATTTTAAATGTGTATTTGCAAAAAGCTAAATTTCTATCATTGCATTTTACTCCTATTCATCTTGCTATATGTGTCTTTCTACCTTCCATTAACTGCTCAGTTTTATTTATTTATTTATTCACAGTTCTTCAAATTAGAAGATGTTGCCATGGGCATATGGATTGAACAATTTAGGAATGGTGGAAAAGAAGTTCACTATGAGAATGATGAGAGGTTTTACAATGCTGGATGTGACTCAAATTATGTACTTGCCCATTATCAAAATCCAAGGATGGTGTTATGCCTTTGGGAGAAACTGCTGAAAGAACACAAACCAGAATGTTGTGAGTAGATATCAATGTTGTTAGTAGATATCAAAGTTTTGTGGCTATAATTAATAACTCTGTTGATTATGAGGTTTGAGCTGTATTTATGTGTAATTTAATATGTTGTAATTACTAATCATCTTTTTTCGGTATTCCACTGTTCATTGATTTATTCATTCATTCTGACCATTTAAGTATAAAAAATTAGTTTCACACTTAAACTGTTTTGTTTGAAAACACCAGTGATATATGTTCAGTTAATTTTCTAGTACTGAACATTAATATTTAGGCTTAAATGCAGTTTGTGTCCCCTATTTAGACAAAACTGTAGTCTTGGTGGTCTCTTATATCATTACAATTGAGCTGATGGTCTCTTATAAAAATAAAAAAATTAGTTAAAACAAAGGTCAAATAAGTTTTTTTTTTCTTCACAAAAGGTTAAATAAGTTCTTGTTCCTCTAAGTACTTTAACTTTTATTTTTAATTCCTCTTTTAAACCTTTGATACCTCTAAACTTTTACTTAACAATTTTAGTCTCTGCTTTCTTACAATAATTTTTTTCTTTTTGACAAGATGCTTTCTTACAATAGTTCACCCTGCATCTTTTAAGTGACATTTTTTTTTATTGACATGTCATTGATATGACTTTAAAATATCATTCTTTATTGATTTATCTATACTTTAAATTAAAGATTAAATAGTTAAGTTTATAAGTTAATGATATTTTAAGATCTTAATAATGACATGTCGTAAAAAAATCACTTGAAAATGTGGGACGTGAACTTTTTTTTGTAAAAAAAAAAAGACTAACATTGATAACAGAAAATTTAAAGCGATTAAAATTTAAAAAAATTCTTAGAAGGACTAAAATTGAAAGTTCGTATATTTAAAGGAATTAAAAATTTAATTAACCCTAAAGAAAAAGTTGATCAGATGGTGGGAACCTTATGATTATTTTACTATTTAAGAAAGAAACCCGAGTTTTATAAAAAATGATCCTCTCAAATTTTTCTCACTTGCTTTCTCAAGTCATTAATCTCAACCCTTCACTAACATTTCTCCATTTCTTTTTTCCAAATCCATAATGTCTTCTTTTATATTCCAAGAGTACCTGGATCTAATTCATTATTTTATAAGTTTTTTTTTACTTGAGAGAGGATCATAATCCAGGTTTTACACGTATCAAATACTAGTATTTATTCTTGTAAGAAAAAGTACTAGTATTTATCTATTTACTAAAAAAAAATAGTAATTATTTATATGAAGCATGGTACCGTTAATTTTAGATGCAACCTTAACATTTTAGACATATGTATTTTACTCCGTAAAAGGAAAAGGCGTATTTGTTTTAAGGAAAATCTTAGAAGTAAGAAATTATCTTATGGAGGAGGATGTAAGAATTTCTCATCCCTTGTTAGTGGTTATATTATAACTTGACCTTAATTGCTGCATACCATTGGTCTCTCCACATGATATAGACAAGTGTATGCAGTGGAGGCTAGAAAACAAGCAGATCCACATGTTTAGTTTAGATTTTAGAAGGTAACTCAACTCAAGGCGTAGCCAAATCATGTGGCTTAAATCTAATTAAACAAAATATGAATGATTAAAAGATATTACTACCATACAAAATTAGGGACAAACCTTGAGTTTGGTTTTGGCTTTAAGCATTTGAATGGAAATCGTAGTGTAATCACCTACTCTTCTTAATCATAATCTTAATAGTTGACAATTAGTGGCTAGAATCATTAGTAAAACTAATGCCTTGTACGCAAACGGATCATGACAAGCGTACCACTAACGGAAAGGTATGTGAATAAGATTAAAATCCAAGTTATGCTTAAACTTAAGTGTATGTTTCACATTGGTCCTTTTGCATTTCAATATTCCCTCCGTTCCATAATACTTGACACAGTTGACCTTATTATGTATGTCAATGCATAATTTTGAGCTTAAAAATATTTGGAATAATGTATTATAAAAAATTATGAAAATTTAATATTTTGAAAATACTCATCGAGACAAATCTAACGACATCTTATATGATATTATTTATTTTTGTATATTAGTAAAAAAATATGGTCAACGTAAATTAGATCAAAATTACACATTTTCAAATGAGTTATCTATTTCGGGACGAAGGAGTAATAAAGTAAAAATTGGCTGTGTTTATATTAAACTTAACATAAATGTTTTGGGGGTTAAATGAGGAGCAATTCTATTATTTTGTCTTTTTGAGGTATTGATTGAATAAACCAGTCTAGTTCAAAGTAATTGTTGAAATTTAAAGTTCATAGTTAAAATCACATTTAGATTGGGAAATGACGATAAGGATGTGATCAAATACTAGTTTAACACGTAACCAAGCTATACAACTATACTAAGATAGAATAAGATTTTTTTTCTACAAGAAGAAAGTTATTCCATTATCAAATTAAAAACGGAAATGTTAACGAGTGTTTCTGGAGCACTTTTTGAACATTTTTAATAGTAAGTTTCTATGAAAAGTTGTGTAATCAGTGCATTGAAATTTGTAACATTTGACATTTTTAAAAAATATTTTCTAAATTTGAGATGTTTAATAAGTGCCCTAGAAGCATTCTTTAACAAAATCTATTAAAAATCATAATCAAAAATATTGCGACTATACACATAAAAGTTGCCACCTTTGCTTGACGAGGAACACAACAATCATATTAGGTTTGTAGGCTAATAAACTTAACTTTGAAGTTTGGTTTGGATGAAAAACTTTCACCACTTTATGTTAAAGTGTTGCGCCTACAATTAAATAATATGCTCCTTTTTGTTTTGAATACAAACAAACAATATATTTAAATTTGATGCCATATATAAACAAATGTTAGCTAACTTTATATTTAGTATATAATTCTAAATGCATTTCAATTAACATGGATTTCATTTTTATAATAACTATTTTAATTTCTATGGTACGAATTTTTATGAATGCCAATTTGAAAAATCTAATTAAATTTTTTTTTTCTTTTCAAAGCAGATATCATATGTGTGTAACTGTAAAAGATATTCATCCAATCAGGTAAGACCAAAATTATGTGACAAAATTCTCCTTTATAAGATTTAACATTGAGAAATGTTAGCAACACATATTTTAACACACATTTTTCAATATACTCTCTTTAATTGGTTGAAATTTACATGGATCCCACCACATCATGTGGGTCATATATAAATTTGGTGGGTCTCATATGAGTTTTAACAAATCAAAGAGAGTGTGTTAAAATATGTGTTTTTATCATTTCTCTTTAACTTTATACAAGAAATTTTTATTCTTTTTTGAGGAAGAGTAATTTTTATTCTCAGCTTGCCTGAGATTTTTTTTTTACAACTCGAAAATAAATGAAGCAATAATAATACACTAATCCTACTTGTGTCAGTGTGTGTTTATAATGAAACGAAGTAATTGCCGAACTTAAAAGGGAATATGCACAAAATTTAGCAATCATTTATTAGCGTGAATCCTCGTGACTTTTCCTCTTTCCGCAACCGGTTTTAGCCACCATTTGTTTGCAATAATCACCAACCATTTTATTCTAAGTTAAAGAGAGGCAACATAAATAATGCCCTTGCCATCTCAAAAATAATATTACTCCCTCCGTTCCTTTTTAATTATCACATTTTGATTTTTTACATAAATCAAGACACTAAATATATTTCACTACTTTTGATACAATAACTTATATTTTGCCTATAATATCCTTAATTATTTAATATCATATTTCATATATTTCTCTCTCTGCAATAAATTACTAAGGGCTTTATTTGAAAAACAACATTTAATATTACCTTGAATTTTGAAAATGACAGTTAATTAGAAACAAATAATTTCTGTAAAAGTGACAGTTATAAAGGAACGGAGGAAGTATTTTTTTTAACAAATCAAAATGATATATATATATATATATATATGGAAATGTTAACTTGTGCCCTTAAGGCACAAGTTTAGAAGTTAAATGTAGAAATAATATATTGGAATGCGTGCATTAAATTTAATTTTGATTGTTTTAATGAATTGAATCCACAAATATTTCTTTTTTTAGATTTCTTAACACTACCCATATATATATATATATATATATATA
>Ga0228710_1001234_pt1 | contig 37593 bp, 17 predicted proteins | sample MedpolnodulmetaG_FD_177995 | JGI IMG/M metagenome (GOLD analysis project Ga0228710, IMG submission 177995) | Root nodule microbial communities from Medicago polymorpha collected in Santa Monica, California, United States - pink nodules | ecosystem: Host-associated > Plants > Roots > Nodule...
GAATTGTGAGAACATTACGTTTACGCTTTACTATTTTTTTTAAATTTTTTTTTTTTGCACAAACTATTGTTACGTTTAAAATATGTAATTTTATTTATTGTTACTTTTAACACCACTTTATATGTATTCTTTTAGACAAATGAAAATAAATATAAATTAGTAATTAGGGATTAAAAATTAATTTAATAATAATATTAAATTAATAAATTTAAATTATTAATTTTTTTAATACTTAAACATTAATTGATATAAACTTTATTATGAATTAAAAATGTCTTTTTATGTCATTTACATTTATCAAATAGTTGAACCGTTAATTTTACCAAACAGTTCAAATAGTTTATCAACTATCAGTCATTAGCCATAAACTATCAATCATCAGTAACAAACCATCAGCTATCATCCATTAATTATAAACTATCTGATAACTTATCAATGGTCCACTATTTTTATCAAGCATAGCCTATATGATACACGTTAGTTTGTACATGATGGTGTGGCTTTGTTGAATTCATACTACAATGTTTTTAAAGGATGTCGTGTCTGCAAACTAGTTTGATTTGGATAATTGATGGAAGTGGTGGTCGCAGAATATTTTGTAGTAGTATGTAACAAAGACAAGACAATACATATTGTGAGAAAAAGTTAATTTTTATATTTTATTTTACCTACGTTGACACACCATTAAATGCTCTCATGTCATGTTCTCATATCACATGGTTTCTTTCGATACTCCTCAATTCATTGAATTACATGTTACAAAAACCTTGGCTGCCTAAAAAATTATTTAGGAGTACATATTATACATAGCCAAACTCTAGTTTTATTCTTCATCCGTTTCACAATGAATATCACTTTAAGAAATAAATTTTGTTTTAAAATAAATATTATTTTCACTTTTTCAACGTAGAATTATTATTTTTTTCAGTCAATTTTATCCTCTAACTAATGGACAAAAATGAACCCACTAAAACTTTAATCTAAAGTGACATTTTTTTTACTGCCTTGTTAAGATTAAAGATCAAGTAGGCAGCGCAGCCCCCCAACCTCCCTTTTTTTGCTACATGTAATGCGCATCTTGTGTCATTAGTGGATTTTCGAATAAGTAATATTAATTCATATATGTTATTATAATAACTAAAATTATTTGGAATTATGTTGAACTTTGGGTATAAATATAGAGATGGATAACCTTACTCATTCACTCATCCCACGCAAACATAATCAAGTATACAAAGTTTCTCTTCCTCACAACACTTGGAAATTTAGAGAGGAAGAGAGATTAATATACATAAGATAAGATGGGTGAGTTAACATTTTGTGAGAAAGTTAGTGCATGGTTTAGAAATTCCAAATCATATTTGCTTATCCTAAGTTTACAATTTGGATCAGCTGGAATGTATGTTCTGACTATGGATGCCCTTAACAAGGGCATGAGTCACTATATTTTTGTGGTATATCGTAATGTCATTGCAACTATTGCTCTTGCTCCCTTTGCTTTTTTCCTTGAAAGGTATTACTCCATTCTCTTCATGAAATCTTGTTACACTCAATCATCCATTGATATATTCATGTGACCTACATACAATATACCAACTATACAATAAGACTGTCATCTACATAATTTTATATTAATGTATATTTTCCATTAAAAAAATGGTACATAATATTATTTTCTAACACTACTAAAAGTCTAAAATAATAAAATGAGCAGCCAAAAATTAGTCATTAACTTCTAAGATTCTAAATTTTGGTAAAGAAATTATAAAGATGAATTTTACTTTTCTTTCTAAATATCTGCCGCTAATTTTTTTTTAATAGTACAAAATACATGCACAAATATTTACATTGATATGCATTGAATTGTGTGTTTTTTTTTACATTGTTATTTTATCAATAAATAGTTAAAATATTCTGGTAGTAGTAGCCAGCTACATTGAGTGCTAAAAAAATCAATTATGTTACTTGTGGACTCTTTTTATTAACCATATTTGTGTATTTGATCTTCATCTTTGTTCAGGAAAATTAGGCCCAAGATGACAGTTCGGATATTTTCAGAAATTTTTGCACTAGCTTTTGTCGAGTACGTAATATCATTTTATCCTTATATTGAGTAAATTAATGTTTATTTAATTTTGATTATTTGTAAAGTTGTAGATTATATTGTATTGATTTTTCACTCACTTAAAAGTTTTGTAATTTATTTATTTATAGGATAATACTTGATCAGTGTTTCACGTTCCTGGGGATGAAGCTAACATCAGCATCTTTTGCATCTGCTGTGATGAATTCCGTACCTTCCATCACCTTTGTACTTGCAATAATTTTTAGGTAAGATATTAATTCAAATGATATGATATTATTTAATTAATAATAATCACTAGTTATGCATATTGCTGACGAACTTAGTAGGTCGTAATAGAAACAAGCACGTAAATATATATATACTTCCCTAGCTATATATATGTTGTGTCCTTCAAGGATCCCACTTCCAAGAGCATGGGTAGTTCTAAGTGACTCTACAACATTTAATTAATATCATTGGTATATGTCATCATACCACTCACACGCATGCTAATTAATGAGTTAGTCTATTTTCAATCTTCAATCTTAAAATAAAATGAACATCAATTACTAGTGTTAGTAGAAATTTCCAAGTCATGTCATTTCTAGAAAAATATGCATTTATATCATTGATTTACTTTCAAACTATCAAATTGGTCCTTATAGTTTTTTCAAAATTTGCATATTGGTTCCTATATTTTTCTAATTTTAAAAATTGGTCTCTATAATTTTTTTAAATTGTAAATTGGTCACTATAATTTTAAATTTATCATGTCCCTATGTTGATTAATATAAGATATTTTTGTTTTGTTTGAGTAGATTGGAACGCATGAAAATTAAAGAGATAGGATGTCAAGCCAAAGTGATTGGCACAGTGGTGAGTCTTGGAGGTGCATTTCTAATGGCACTATATAAAGGTCCAGTTCTTCAAATTGCTGGGTCATCAGCAGCCACCCAGATGCACCAACCTGAAAATGTGAATGATCCCACTGGTTCACACTGGCTCCTTGGTGCATTGTTCCTTCTCATTGGTTGTGCTGGCTTCTCTGCATTCTACATTTTACAAGTAAGTTCACATATACATATTAGAACCCGAATCCTCTATTGTCGACTTTATGGTGGAGCCGATTTTAAACCGTTAGATAAATTAAAATATTTCACTTTTTTTAATAAATTTTACTTACGATAGACGATCGATAGTGTCCTTCAACAATATAAGTTTATGTCGATTTGACAAAAACAGATAAATAATATATTTTGACTTTTGAGTCATACACATTTGTTTTTTCTTGTTTTTATTAAATTGACGACAATCAAATCACGGTTCAATCTAAAGATGAGGAGAACCACAAACTTATACTTTTAACAAATAATGTCTATAGTTGTTAAAGTTTCAAATGATTTTTAAATATTGGTTTCGACCCGACTAAACAATTTCTAATCAATTGCAGGCTATAACATTGAAAAAGTATCCAGCAGAGATGTCTCTAGCCACGTGGGTTTGCTTTATTGGTGCACTTCAAAGTAGTGCTGTAACTATTTTCATGGAGCGCAAACACCCTGAAGCCTGGTCTTTGGGCCTGGACTCTAGACTCTTTGCTTCAGTATATGCGGTTAGTAAAAAAATTCAATAAGGAAATTTCTCTTTAGGCACCTATCAAGTGCCAAATTATAGTTAACTACCGTTTGACAACAAGTTTGAGGTGCTTGTGAGTAATTGTCGGATGCCTAAAGAGCAATGACCTATCAATAATGGGCCAATGAGCCCATTTAAACCCACACACCCAATTCAATTTATTTTTATTAAGAAGCTAGGTCCAAGTTACAACATTAAACAAGTATTCTAATTTTTTTTCTTCTAATGTTTTATACAGGGAATTGTGACTTCAGCAATTCAATTTTATGTACAAGGCTCTGTAATTAAAACTATGGGACCAGTTTTTGTGACTGCTTTTAATCCTTTGCGTATGATTATAGTCACGGCCTTGGCTTGTATCGTCCTCTCAGAGAAACTTCACCTTGGAAGGTATATTATAGAATTGAAAGTGTGTTTCTAACACTGTTATCAATTTATTACGAAATAAATAGTAAATTTAGTTTCTAAAATCAAAGACGCTAAACTCTATGATACATGACATTAACCGAACTTTCAACATAATATCTAAAACTGAAAAATCGTTGATGGTATCAGCATTAGTTTTTTTGAAGTTTCTTTGGTTTAAGAGATTGCATTATCAAACGACTATAATTTTAAAGATTAAATTGATAATTATGCACGTTTTTCATTCATACAACTTGTTTCTTTTCTATAGTTTCATTCATTAAAATCAAACATTTTTGGCTAAGAATATCTAACTCATATTTTCCACTTTGATTTGTTTTGTGTACATCAGCATTGTTGGAGGAGTGGTGGTGGTTACAGGACTATACCTAGTTGTATGGGGTAAATCAAAAGAACAAAAAGCAATGATGTCAGATGAGTCCCCACAAAAAATCTCCCAACAAGGACAACAACAACTACCAATTACTGTCCCCAAAATTGATGTCAATGATGATAATAAACCTCAACTGGTCATTATTGAAGATCAAACAAGCACAGAGAAGTAGTGAGGATTATCAAATTAAGTGGTCACCTTATTGGATATATCTATGACCATATATAGTGTGACATGACATTAGTCTATGGATTAATTTGTGCTAAATTGTCACTTTACATGTTTGCAGAACAAATCCATTTTCAAATTTGGATGATTTTGTTTTAATTTTGAGTTTTAATTTTGCATTTAACAAAATATGAAATGCATATCTTCCTTTTGTATTGCATTGCTGACTTTAACAAAAATAAATAAGAGAGTCGTAACGGTTATTATGTTCAAGAATGTGTCATTGTGTTTCAGCTTGTGCTCAAAACCTTAAATTGTCTAAGGAATTGAACCAGAAAAAAGAAAAATTAACTAAGATAGAAGGTTTGAAAAAAAATAAAAAATATATGAAATTAATTAATTATTCAAGTTGCATGTAGAAATTTAAATATAGGTATAGACTATATGTCTATGCATATTATATACTTTGATGTTGGCAAGAAACCAAAATTGATAGAAATTAAGGGGAGCATTTGCTACACGACTCTTCTATATGTGATGTATTAAACTATTAATTAGGAAAACTAGAAACATATATTTTTGCAAACAACTGAATTGTAACATAAACTTCAATAAAGAATATGAAATATAACAAAATAACTTGGAAGAAATAATTACATGTCCAGCCAAAAGCACTTCAATTTTATCTACTTACTACCTCTAAGAAAAAAAAGAATAGAATTGATAGAGAAAATATCACATGGATGTAACTCTAATCAGAATTTGAAGGATATCTTTGAGACCAATTTACTATAAACATGCACTAGAAAATTATGAGGAAATCGTATCATAAGTTTGCGGCGAGCATATCCCTATCTATATTTGTAGTACTGAAAAAAATATTTAGTCTCAATATTATTTTTTTGGTTACATGAAAGAAGAAAATAGAAACAAGAAATAAGCAAAGGAAAAGCTTAAAACCATGTCCTAATAAAAGACACTTCTATAACATCAACTAGTAAGGTTCAGGAAACACATGGTAATGGTTGATACATCATCGCAAAAGCCTCTGAAAGATTAGCACCCACTTTAACAAGTATATCCGTGCAAAAGTTTCCTTCTCGAAAAATACGATGATGAAAATATCTCACTCACTAACCAAATACACCCGAGTGAGCTTCAAAAGGCTCGTATAGTGGTGAAACATTGGCACTTCCTTTGATACTAAAGGCACTACATAAAGAGAGTCGGGAAAACAAACCAGTTTCTTATAACCAGCCTCCCAGCAAAGCTTAATCCCAATCATAAGGACGTGAATTTCTGCATGAAAAATATTGGACAAAGCCACACTATCATAGAAGGTGAACTGAAAGCTAGCTTCCCCCAAAATTTCTAACAAATCCACCATAGCCGGCTTTACCTAGGTTTGTTAAAGTGTTGTCATCCACATTAAGAACTATTGTATCATTATCACCATGATATACCAACATACTCTATGAGTGGGTCTAACTAAAGCGTTGAAACAGTCCCAATGAAACTTGCAATTGCGTATAAACAACTGAAAAGGTAGTTGGGAGTATTAGTTGAATACCATCAAACATCAACTTGTTGCTAGCTAGTTAATCTTAATCTAATCAAGAGAATAAACCCTATATATATATATATATATACACACAGACATCTGTGTGTGTAATTTAGAACAAATAATATGCATTTAAAGGACTTTTTGCTGTATTTATTTCATTTTTGTCAATCTGAAATTTTAATAAAGTCCAAATTTCTTACAAAAAGACAACATATTTTGTCAACAAAAAGAGAGAGAACAATCTATAGAACAATGGCCTGGCTAGTAGGCCTAAATACCCTAGTAAGAAAATTTAAAGATTACACAAAATGGGATAAGCCCAACCTTAAAGTATTAACGAACGAACAAATGAAAAATGGAAGGAAAAAAATTGTGTTCTGATAACCCTAGTCGCCCGAAGTAATGAAATTTAATGGTGAGAAAAAAACCTCCAGATACTGCATTTTAGAATATTTGAATTCGCCCATGATTAATCTACAAGCAATCAAAGAGATTTTTATAAGTGTAAAAAATTTAAGAATACCCTTGGATTATAAATGGAGAGAATGTGTGAGATTTAAAACATATGTTATATTTTATATCAAACCTATTATTTTATCAAATATTTATAATATTATTAGTAAAAAAATTACAATTTATAATTTTGGATATTCAAAAACCAATTTAAATTAAACCACATTAAATTGGATGGATCGAATTTGTATTTTTTTAATTAATCATCTAAAACTGAATCACGTATAATTTCATCTTTAAATCAAATGAGTTTTTGTCTCAAAACCGGTCTAAATTGTACTGCGAGCACCCCGACTTTATTCTATATGTCTCAAATTTTATTAATAACACACTAGCACAAGATATGCACCAATGAGATAACCATGCTTTTGTGTTACAAAAATATCTACCTCTCTTTTATTGTCTAATTTTTTTTATTATAAACTTTTTTTAAAAAAATTAACCAAACAAAAGTTTGCTAATTAGAAGGAGTTGTATGATTCCCTGAAAAAAAGGAATTGTATAATACTAGGAAAGTATGAGCACAACAGCCAACAAGAAGGAAGAATACAAAAAAAAGATGCCATTTTCTCTTTTTCTTTTTTTATGAATAGAAATGGGCAACCCCCACGATGCCATTTTCTCTTCTCCATTGGCATTGTAGACGATATATTTCCTTTCTAATCAATCAACACTGATTTGAGACAGATTGATACATTCCAGCAGCCCTATTCCCTTTGTGGGTTGAAGAATATATGAATCAATTCTTCCAAATGAGATCATATTTTTAAAGGGAGACACATGTAATTATTTCTTTTGTCTTGTAGTAGGCGTCGTTTAAGATTTGTTGTTGTATCAAGTGTGTGTTACAAATCTCACGTTAGATTAAGAAATGATTGTTGAACGGCATATATATAAATATATATATATATATATATATATATATATATATATATATATATATATATATATAAGTGAGATGACTCATATATAAAGATATCTTAAAATTTTAGATGAAGATGTAAGATTACCAACCAGTATAGATAATAATCCTCGATATATCTATTTAGTTAGATAGAAATGCATCCCATGTCTGCCTTATACCTTCATGGCTACTTGCTAGCTAGTCATTTTCAACAATTTTTGCTATATATATATATATATATATAAAGTAAGGAATATTTTTAAAAGGCAATAAGATATTGGCATAGAAACCTTAACCTTGATACCCATTAGCTAGAGGGTACAAAAATACTCGACAATAACTACTAAGATAATATAGGTAGAGGGTATGTTTTTCGAAGGAATTGGTAGAGACCCTCATCAATGGGTATATATGCCCAATCTTATTTCAGCAATCTTAGAATCACTTATTTACTCTATCCATGTATTCAAATGATGATTATTGTGTTAGGGAGTCGGGGGGGAACGCCAAGAATAGCAAAATATTAATGTTCTAAGACCACTAGTTAAGACATTTTTCCATTACATCTTCATTCAAAATTTAAATGCATTATATTATATAGATCAGCTCTCATATATATCGAACATATATCTAGCGTTTAGTTCATTCATAATTGACATGGGAGTACTTACACTAGAATATTTCAATTACCTCACCCTCAAGTGTGGGAATCTCATATCATATATTAATACTTGTGGCGCTGTTACAACCAACATAACATGACTCCTGAATACACCGCTAAGAAGACTTTCGATACAAGGATCTAATGCACCGAGATTCACTCCTACTTCCTATCAAAGCTTAACCAGAGCACTAATATACTTGCTAGGGAGTCAAGGAGAGTGACGTGAGCAACCGCAGATTAATGATCAAGACCGACAAGATATCTTGATACTACATCTCCACTCAAAACCTTAAGACAATAGGGTATATGAGTCACCTTCCTTATATATACAATATTTAGTTCATCCATATATAGTTGATATGAGACTAACATTGAAAAATGAATCTAAAAATATTGTCCTCAAGTTTCAATCTCTCACACCATATATGCACTACCCCGTTACAACCAACAAAACACACATTTTGACTACACTAAGCGATTGGATCAAAAATGTTAAAACTAAAATTCCTTGTAATTAATCGCTAAGAGTCTATCTAAGTCTCTTAGTAAATTTAAAAGAAATTTTGGGACTATATTTCTCACATTGCTTCAAATGCAGGCACAACAAGATAAATGGATAATCTTGGCGCGTGGTCAGTCCACATTTCTTGGAGGGAGTGGCAGGTAAAAGTAGATGGCTAAAAACACATATACATAACTGGTATTTATTTAAGTCAATTATAATTACATTTTTATTAGAAAATGATCAAATATTTGTGAGTATTGATGCATATGTTCAAAATGTCTACATTTGTGATAAATTAAAAACAATGCATGATTAGAAAAGTAACTTTTTTAATTGTTATATTTGAGGTAAAACTTTGTAACTGTCCTCGAATATTAGCATGAGTATCAACCGAGTTACTTTATTTAAGAATGATTTCATCCATTCTTTGGTAAGATGTTAATCTTTTCTGAATCATTTAGACCTAACTGAGTAAAGATTGTGTGCAACTTCCACTATTTATATATTTGAGAGCCAACAATTGTATTTCACTCGGTTGATTTTGACCGAATCTTGTTTGAAACTCAATATGTCTGATTCATGGATATGAGTAGTGATCCTTAAGTCAAACCCATTTGATCCAAATTGAATTTTTTTCATTCTTTTTGGAAGAAAAAAAATGAAACCCTAAACCAAAATAATAATAATAATAATAAACTCATGTTATTTTGTCTTAGGATAAAAGAGCATTTATTTGACATTATGGTTTTATACAAGTTTGGAGAGGTAGCTCACAATAAAAGAGACAAATGTGATGGTAAAGAAAACAAAAAGAAAAATGCTTAAATGTGTGATTAGTCCCTGCACTTTGGCCAATTTTTGGCATTGGTTCCTGCAATTTTTTTTTTTTGTTTAGGTCCCTGCACTTTGTAAAAAAATTGTTATTAATCCCTCTGTTAGTTGACTGTTAAAAAAAACTCCAAAACTAACAGAGTGCCACGTGGTCCAATTATTTCGTGTCACGTGGAACACTACAAGACAAAATTTAAAATTTAAAAGAATTCAAATAAAATAATTGTTTTTAATTAATATTATTATTAAGTATTATTTAATTAGAAATAAAAAAACATCATAAACCAAAAAAGAATCAAAGAAGAAAGAGGAAACAGTTATTGAACATTTAGAAAGGGGGGGAGAATGGATTCTAGGGTTTCAAATTGAACTCTAAATCCAAAAATGTGACTGAACACTGAGATCGCAATCGATTTCGACCTCCACCATCAATTTTCAACTCTATTTCCGTTCGCGCTTTCGTAGTTTTTTTTTTCTGTTTGTTGTGGAGGAAACACGTTTGGAGATCATAATTGTTGTATCACTGGGCTGATTTCCAGTAAAATAGTTTCTGGGAATGCACATTTTGCGGAATCAAGTTTTAAAAAATATGAAATTGGACTTTTTGTTGATTGTGATGGTGGTGAATTTTAGAGGAAGAAGTAGAAATTAGAATTGGAGTTGGTCTCACGATTAATCCCTCTTTATGATGATTTTGTTTTTGTTGATTAAATCTGAATAAATATTAATGAAAATAATTGTTTATGAGTTATAAATTGGATTTTCTTTTATTTTTTAAATTTTGTCTTGTAGTGTAACACGTGTCACAAAATAATTGGACCACGTTACACTCCGTTAGTTTTGTAGTTTTTTTTAACAGTCAACTAACAGAGGGACTAATAACAATTTTTTTACAAAGTGCAGGGACCTAAACCAAACAAAAAAAAGTGTAGGAACCAATGCCAAAAATTGGCCAAAGTGCAGGGATTAATCACACATTTAAGCCAAAGAAAAACTACCTTGACAAATGAAAAAGAAATAAAAAGGACAAAACCACGACGAAAATAAAATAAAAAATCAAAGAAATGAGAAATTTGTGAAAAGAATCATCAATGGGTTGTGAGTAAAATGAAATAAAGATTGTGAAATATAAATAGTTGTGCATAGTAAATAAATGCTCTCTTATGCTTGGGTTGTTTTAACTTCTAGAAAAACTTTTTTTTTTTTTAGCCTAGCCTCATTACAACCCTAATAAAGACTTTAGTGATATGTGATTAATAGCACATTTGGTATTATTGTTGAGATGTATGTTGAAATTGATTTGTTGTGAATATATTGCCTGGGTTGAGAGAAACCTTCACCCTTGAATGAAATACTTGAGATTCTTATCAATTAACCTACTATTTTAGAAAGTTCAGATTCTTACTTGAATTTAGGAACTATTTCAATTTCAAATTCTACTTCATGGATTGTTAAGAGTCCCACATCGGATAGGACAATGTGTTTATAAGTGGGGGCAATCCTCACAAGCCGGTTTTGTGGGGTTGTGTTAGGCCCAACCACGATTTATAAGATGGTATCAGAGTCTCTTCAATATCCATTGGGCCACCTGCTATCAGGTTTCCGCTATCGGGCCACCCACCATTTATGTCCATGAACCAAGTTCAATAGTGTTGGTCGTGAGGGGACGCGTTAAGAGTCTCACATCGGACAGGACATGGCCTGACAATGTGTTTATAAGTGAGGGCAATCCTCACCTCACAAGCCGGTTTGGTGGGGTTGTGTTAGGCCCAACCACAATTTCTGGGCCACGATTTCTAAGAAATTGTAGTTGGGGTTAACATGGACAATTATAAATTATGTCTTTAAATTGCAAATCATTGAATCATGCACAAATGAAACATTTGAAATTGTTGATTGATTACAAACCCGGAAATTTATGCATCATTGTTTGAACTTGTTTTAAAGATTTCTTTAAGAGTTTTGTTTGGGGACAAACACATTTTTAAGTTGGAGAGAATATACAAGTGAAAAACTTACGTATTTTTACACATATTTTAGTGACACTTGTGGACTTGTTTTACAAGTAATTTCAGAAAATTTCTATAACCTGTTGTAAAGTAGCCGTAAATTAGCTTTTGAGGACCAATACAACTACTTTAGCGTAATTCAGTACATTTTGTAGTGTTAATTTCTCAAAGATACATGAATGAGATGGGATCAAGATGCTAACTCTAAAGCAATTCGTTAATTGAGGTGGAACCGAGTTGAAAGACAGATCTCTAAGTGAGAAGCAACGAGATCAATGTGAATGAAACAAAAAAGTTCAAGAAAATTGCAAAGAGTTGATTCTTTAAACGAGTGTCACTTTGCTTAGCGAATTATGGTGGCATTAGTGACCTAAAAGGATGAGCTAACATTACCATCCATGTGAAGAAACGTCAATTTTCTAAACGGTCATGATTTCGCTTAGCGAAAGTCCACTTTTATGAAATCTATATATAAAGGCTCACTGCCTTATTCTTAGATAGTCATTTTTTTTTTACCAAGAGAGAGAAAATTTACCGAGAGAAAGAGAGAGAGTTACTTTCATTATTAGGACCATTATATCTTGGACATCAGACATTTGATGCTGCTCTGCCCAACTTCTATTCCTTTGTTAGCTACCATGAATTTGTGTAACTAGTTTCACTTTCTGTGTTGGAACTAGGTTAGTTAGCTAGTGTATTGATGTAAACTCTTAATTTGGTTGGTTATATATAATCTTTGTTGAACTATATCGATGGTTGATTCCTTTACTTAATGTTTTCCCGATGTTTAACTATAGACATGGAATTTCTATCAAAATGATATGGAATAAATTCATTCGTGGATCATAGTTGCTAGACATAGGAATAAGTGTACACTCACCCACTATTGAGTCTTAATGTCATTGTATTTATTAAATGAGAGAGACATCGGAAGTTCATAAATACAATAGATATTCCATTGTTTACCTGACACATGAATGTATGATGAGCGACAGGTGCATGTATAGTTAATATCAACAAAAAAAGTGCATGTATAGTTGAAACTTTGAAAGTATATAATCGATTAAGAGGATACATTAGGGGGATAGGTAACCATATCTAATCCCAACACGACTCTATATCTTTCTATTGTTTTGTATTGTTGAGACTTTACATTTTATTATAGAACCCTAGCATCTTTTTATTCTTTCTATTATCTATTCTTGTCTTGATTTTTTTTAATAACTATAAATTCATATTGTTAACTCGTATATTCTAAATTTTTACCAGGATAACTAACTGTTAATTACTACTAAAATGAGTTTAAAAAAAATGGAAAACACGTTTATAGAGTGAGAGATTTACATTAATTTTCGTGGTATTAAATTTTTCGTGTATTGTAATTACACAATCATATCTGAGTCACGTATATGCTTTACAGTATATGCACTATACTGTTGCTATTTACGTAAAGAGAACATGATTTGTTTTTATTTATACCTACCCACCTTATAACAGCATTTATTTCACATCTGTTTATAGTGCTTCCCCAATATTATTATATATGCATGGTGGATTCCACCAAACTCAGCCTAATTGCTTGTTGGAGTCCAAACACGAAACCACCAACTTTAATTCCTTCGCACGGCTATCCATATTTTTATGCTTGATTCGTTAATATACTTGTTGCATGAATAAATAGTAATAAAATTATTCGAAAAAAAACAGTATATACAAAGTTGAAGAAAATCATTAGTATTTTAATTCATATATGAGATCTTTCTAACAATCATCTAAGAAATATTATTAGATAAACATAGTATATTAAAAATACAATGGCATTAAGAATTTAAGACTCAATAGTGTGTATATTTTTAATACAATTACTGTTAATTAAATAATGTGTATATTTTTAATTAAGACTCAATGACATGTTCAGAAAAAAATAAAAATTAAGACTCAATAATGACATAGTAATTGTATGTTTATCTAATTAATATTTCTTAGATGATTGTTAGAAAGATTTCATATATGAACTAAAATCATGGGGTTCACATATAAGGAAGTGAACTAGTACAAAAATTCACGGTTTTCTTTTTATTATTTTCATTCTTTCTTTACCTTTAATTTTTTTTTCAATTTTATTTTGATAAACGTATTTTTCTTAAATGAAAGAAAGGATTTTGAAACATATTTTAAAAAGATTTATTTCTACCAAATAACAATTCATACCATCTTATCTTTTCATATACATGCGATTGACATCGTGATTGAGCATTTAACCATGCATGAGTAAACATTCTACATTGAAAAACACTAGTAAGAATGTGGTTGTAGGAGGTTTTGTTAACGGTCCACAACTTTTTGATTTTGACTATTAGAAAGATATTACTACAACCATATTTTAAATAAAACCTTCTTGAAATGGCTACATATGCAAAATCATCCATCTTTTTTAAAATTGAACTTTTTAGTCCCTGAAATATCACATTTATTATAAACTTGGTCCCAAACCATATTTTTCGCTAAAAAAAATGGTGATCTAATACACCAATTTTAAATCCAAAGGAAAACAATCACTTTAGTCAAAGATTTGTTTTTTAAGGCATAATTATGGATTGAGATCAGAATTTTAACAAAAGTACAATAAGCCTAATTAATAGTACAAATATTTTTAGGTCTCCGCAGTGTCATAAAAACTGTCGGGTGGCACTTATCACTTGAATTTCAATTATACAAATGTCAATAACTAAAAAATATAACTAAAATACTTAAGAACATTTTAATGAGATGGTAAAGATCTCTTTCAATCTAATCAAAAGTCATAGATTCAAATCCACATCTAAAAATACAACAGTGTTGAATCTCTTAAATGAAAGGTTTATCGTTGAATATGATCGTATTTGACTCAAGATATTAATATATGCAATTGGATGCATGTGATATCTGATTCACACACAAAAAATATAACTAAAATTGATAAGAAAAAAAAGTGGAAAAAAAAAAAAAAAAAAGCTATCCACTAAAAACAAAAATTGGTATACCAGCCTGAATAAATTGGTCAAAAAGACCTAATAATTATCTTAAAGATACCGCCCAAACCCTATAGAAAATAGAATACCCTGATTTTAGGGAGATCCTATAGAAAAAAAATGTCTAAAAACAAGAACAAAAAACCCATGTCGTCACTCATGATAAAAAACGACAATATATTTATATCTTTCGAAAGTTGTTCTCCATTCTTGAAACAACACAGATTTTCGTTACTAGAAAAAACAAATAAATGACCAGACAGATCAAATTTCCGAAATTGTTCTGCTGGCCAGGTTTTGGAATAACTATTTTAGGATAAGTTCACAAAAAGCTATTGATTGAGAGTGATACAAAAATGATGTAACGCAGTATTCATTGTCTATTTTCATTTAGATGTAATTTGCATAAATCTGCATAGTTTAAGTTTTCAAGAGGTTTCACCTTCTTTTCTTTTTTAAAATGAGCTACAAATAATTATCACTATAAAATATCAATACAATATTTATTATTTTTTATTATTATATATCATTCTTTATTGAATTTCACTTCACCTAACTACTTCACTAACTATAATTAGTAAGAATGTTGTAGTAAATTAACTCAACTAATCATTTTTTTTAAAAACCGCACACAACTCTAAATCGACAATTAAAATGAGACGGATGGGATAAAATGAAAATGCTAAAAACCATAAGAAAACACAAGCTATTTGGTGATTAAAGTGAGAGTGAGAGACTTAAGTAGTGGAGCAATAGAGGTGATCGTGAATTGTGTAAGCCTATTAACGAACAATATAAAGCATTGGATAAGAAGGGTTTTTCTAGCTATGTTAGAATCTTTGTTATAAACAATCTTACCCTAAGACCCCTAACCATCTTTCTAACATAAACACAAGAAAGAGACCCTCTCTTTTGATTACAACACAAATATTAAACACTTTTGGTGGACTTTGATTCCTCTTGAATCAAAGAACATTTTACAATAATCATAAGGTAGCACCCCACTAACAATAATTCCCACCAACAATTGATGAGAATGTTACAAATGAATGATGAAGAACAATTGTACGACTATATCAAATCAATATCACTTTCAATAGAATATAACCTAATACTTTGTAACATTTTTGGATATGAAATTATAATCAAGGTTTCACAAAATAGATGTTTGAAAGTTTAAATAAGAAAGTGATACTAATTCTTAGATTATTGAATATGAAAGTTTCTTAAGGTTGTATTTATCTGAAGTATATTTACAGCGGCTTTAGAAAATGAAATTTTGAAAGGAAAAAAAAATTCTGCCCTAAAATAAAATGGGAATTCTAAATCTGCCTTACTTGAAGAAAAAAAAAATCCAAAATTGCCCTGCCTTTGACCAGCTGACCCATGTCACAACTTTGACTTGCAATATACCCCTATGTCACAAGTCCCTCTTGCGACATAACCCTCAATTCTCAAAATTTGTAATATTTTTGTCTTTATTATATGTCACAAGTGGGACTTGCGACATGCCTTTTTTTCGTTTTTTTTTATTTTAATAGAATTAGTTTTTAAAATTAAAAAAAAAACAATTGAAATAAATATTTATTATTTAAGATGACACATTTAAAGGTACAATACATTTAAATAAAGAAGAAATATTTAATAAAATACAAACCAAATGCAATAAAAAAAAGTATGCCTAGATTGCTACTAATGTTCAGTATTAATGCAATTTTTTCGGGAATGACTGGTCATACCACAAATTTGACAAACAGTTCAAGAAATTTTATAAAGACATTGAATCGCATTTTCTAGAAGCGTGTACCCATTGGCACAATCGAAGTGCATATACTTTACCTCGTGGGCCAAGGAGAACGCTAGTCCCTAGTGATGAGTATATTAATTGGTATACAACTGTGTGCAATCCAAATTTGAGGATTGATTGATTATCATGATCACCCACATGAGGTGGCAGAGCAGGAATTTGACGCAGAATCAGAGTCGGGGTATGTTTCAGAGTCAGAACCAGAGAACAACAACAACATACCACTGTCGCCAAGCTTCTTCTCAGGACTTGATCAACGATTTACCAAACCATCCAACTACCAAACAACCAGCAACCCAACAACAATACTACCATAAAATTTCGACTTCGCCTTTCTTGATGTTAACACCCCACTGCACCAAATTATCACACCACCACCATACACAACACCTAGAGATCATTATCCACCGATCTATGAGTCATCTTACATCTTACATGAATGATTACATGTCAACCTATGCTTACAATGATATAAACCAACCCATTACATCCTACACAAATAACCCCCAAGCCAATAACCAAAACAACAACAACCAAATGTCAGCAACCCACACTACAACAAGCTACCAACACCAACTGACCTATATCCCCAATTCACACTGGGTTTCGAATATAATTTTTCAATTTCTCCTGCAAATGACGCTGAGTTCGATGAATCATCATTGGATCATTTATCATTAAACTCCAATGATGATAATCAATTTCTCAATACGGCATGTCCTGCAAGGGAAGACAATGTGTCGTTGATGCTTGATCAAAGTATTCAAGTGCACAATGACGAAACTGACGGTCAACCAATTCATCGTCAAAGATCTCGACCTCAAATTATTCCTCCTGCTCCAACGCGGCAAAATCCACGAAGAAATGTTGGCGCATCATGGTGTGGAAAAGGACCACATAATGTCCAAAGAAGAAATATTTAAATGTATTGTACATTTAAATGTGTCATCTTAGATAATAAATATTTATTTCAATTGTTTTTTTAAATTTTAAAAACTAATTCTATTAAAATAATAAAATAAAAAACGAAAAGAAAAATGGCATGTCGCAAGTCCCACTTATGACATATAATAAAGACAAAAATATTACAAATTTTGAAAATTGGAGGTTATGTCGCAAGAGGGACTTGTGACATGGGGGTCAGTTGTTCAAAAATAGGGCAGTTTTGGAAGAAAAAAAATTCAAGTAGGGCATATTTAGAATTTCCATTTCATTTTAGGGCAGAAAAAAAAATTCTGGAAATTTTTCTGGCCAATTTTGAAATTGAAATTCTAAAACTACCCTAGTTCAAAAAAAAAAAAATTCCAAATCTACCCTACTTTTACCAATTGACTCCCATGTCTCAAGTCCCTCTTATGACATACCAAAAAGCTGCAATTATTTTGTCCTTATTATATGTCTCAAGTCCCACTTGAGATGTAATTTTTTTTTTTAATAGACGCAATGCAACTTCCACCTGTCACATTTTTTTCTTTCATTTTTCACATTTTTTTATTTTTATAGAATTAGTTAAAATATTATATTTTCATACACTATAAATACATACCCTCATTTATCAATCTCTCACACCATTTCATCTTTCTTTCTTACATTTTCTCTTCTCTCAACTTATTCCTTTCTCATTATCACAATGCATATGCCTATTTGAATACGTTGCACCGCTAAATTTTAGCATATAACTGAACCGTTCATACGCTATCAAAATTAATATGGGTTTCCAACGGTTTTTTCTCCTTAAATAATGATCATGCTCGAAGGGTGAAACATATTGCACATGTAACGTCATGCTACTCGTCGGCAAATGACACTGACGACTACAATATAAGCTATGATATTCAGACTCTTGAAAGAGACTTTGATGTGGACGACATGTTTCGTTGGAGAACAAATGGAGGGGACCCGTTGTACTTATTTTTTACAAGTGATAGTGATGATGAGTAGATTATGTTCACTCATGGTGTGTTAGTTTATGTAATCGTATGTTTTATGAATTTTAGTTTTTGAATTTTTAATTACATGTTGTATTGATTAATGTTGTATTATGCTATTTTCATTTTAGTGTGTTTAAAAAAATAGTTGTATTTTGTTGTGTATATTTAAATTACAAGATAATTTAATCATTTGTTGTATCATTCGTAATAGGGTAACGCATTGCGACACCAACGACCACGAGACTTTTGGGATTGTGTGGCAAGCACGTATATAAAGAAATACATTTGCAAATTTTTGATTTTTTAATTAGCTAAATATACGCATGGCATAAAAAAAATCAAGAAATACACATGTGGCATGACACGTATGGTTGACTAGGTCAAACTTGAAGTTTTGTAAAAGGGGGTAAACATGGGGTCACTTGCCATTTTTTTTAAAAGAGGGCCAAAACCGCTACATTTGCAAACATAGGGGGTGAAAAATGCGTTTAAGCCAAAAATGATTTATGATAAGTTCCAAAGGATTTCTTGAGCATTCTAAGTTATATAGATGTTGAAAGTAATAATTCAAAGATAAAGACCATACTTACAATGATTTCCACTATATAATCTACAATTATCCATCTCGTGCCTCTGTAGTTTTTCTTCTTTTGTGATGTGAGTTTGTTTTCATCAAAATCTTGCCAAGTCTAAGAAAAAAAACTTCTTCACATAAGAGACTAAAGAAAATTTTGATTATATAGCAGCGAATGAAAATGTGAAACAACAAAAATACAAGAGCATGAGGATTAATTCAGGATGAAATTGTGATCAATGAATTGTTGGTAGTGTGCAACCAAAATTGTAGATAATGATTTGATCTTTCTAAATGAAATTGCAGCGAGGAATCGAATATTGGGATTCTAGTTAAGGATTATTTAAGCTTCTTTTGTAAATTTCGGACAAAATCTTAATTTCTTTTTCGTTGTTGTTAAGGATTGTAGTTAAGTATTAGTGTAGTTATGCCTAAAAAAGTAGGTGTTTAAGACCCAATATATTAAGTAAAAAAATGACCATAATACAATGTCATATAAAGTTCACAGAAAATATATATAGATAAAAAAATATTTGCATACTAATATAATTATTTTTTAAAACTTCAAAAGATCGTGACCTCAGTTGGTCCTCTTTCTAACTCCATCCCCGCAACTGAGATAACAAATCAATGGCTTCGGTGGATATAAATTTGCGAATTCAATAGGGTTCTAAAAAATAAGATGTACACTCTTAGAGAGAATATACAGAGGACAATGTGGAGTAAAAGTTGATATGATTATCATAGTCATCCACTATTGATGAAATTTCTGACAACAAATTGTTTGGTTCATAGGAAAGCTAGAATATGACAAAAAAGAGGGAGAAAAATAATGTTGGATTAATGATCCAACAAGGCTGGCTTTCTAATCGAGATATTTTCAATATCAAATCTGCATGCATTTATTCAAACCAAAAAGCTGGCCTGAAGCTTTTTTTTGTACTCTTACAGAAATCCTAGATCTCATCGGTATAAAACACATGAGAAAGAGTTTGAAAGTCCCATAATATAGTTGTTACCTTTAAAGAATGATGATAATATGTTGATCATAAATATGCCATGTACTTTTCAATGATAAAATTTTCGGAGTCCAATTGAGTCTCTAGTCTCCAAGACATCTATGTTAGCTTATGTATAAGAGTTAAAATACGTATTAATAAGTAGAAATCTTCATTGCTGTTAAGTATAAGAATTCATATTTTTACAAAAATGTTTGTATTCAATCTTAAAAGAATAGTGTGGCACAAATGGTAGATATTCAAATTTCTTGATTATTTAATGTTGAGATCGATTTTTGACCGGTGCGTATGAAAAAACATACGTTGGATATGTTAACACGTTAAAAGATACCTCGAGTGATTAATCTCCGCAAAGTTGCACACACATATTTTGTGCACATATTTAAATAAAAAACATGTGTCCTTTTCAACATAAATATAATACTATGCCCTAAAAAAATACTAATTTCTTTTACAAAAGCGATTTTCTATAATCTCAAAAACGCCAATAGAGCATGTTGATCAAGTTGAGATATTTTAATACGCAACTCCATTGCATCAGTGACAGACATGAGTGGATAAATTTTTCCTTGGTGGGAACCATAAGCAAACTGTAATTTTGGGTAATTTGAAATCCATGGAAGCTAGCATTAATTTACTTTTGATTAGTTATATACACATCTTCAAGGTAAACCAATTAACCTCTCTAGATCAATGTCCTTTTTCTTTTTTCCATTCTTAAATTATATATACATTGAGTATGACATATCTGACGTTGAAACACGTATATAATTATTTATAATATATGTCAAATTATTAATGCTTTTTTGTCTTTAAAATTCAAACTCATCCACTATCATTTTTGTGGTATCTCGTGAATGACTACCAACGTCACTCGCACTATCTTTGTAGCATTGCATAACCTTGTTTTCCTATTACAGTTCATAGTTGATTGTGACTCGTGTAATTATACCAGCCTCAACAAAATATCTGAAATTAAATATCAAAATCAAACTAACAATATTTGCCATCTCCTAATTATTAAATTAGATGTTGAAATATCCTATAGTAGATAATAATGAGTTCCCAAATATCCTCTCAAAGAAATGAGTTACCATATAATACATTAGACAAAGTTGAGTGTGAGACACATGTATTCAATTCAGATATGACCTCACACATTGATGATTAAGAATTATGACATATACTCCCTCATGTTTATAATAGGCTTAAATATGAAAATGGTCCCTGCAAATATCTGGCGTTTTGGTTTTAATCCTTGTAAAAATATTTTCTTGGTTTTAGTCTCTGCAAATATATAAAATTTGGTTTTGGTCCTTGGTATTTTGTTTTAATCCTTGTAAAATTATTTCATATTGAAATTGGTCCCTATAATATTCATTTTAGTCCTTACTTTGAGGGACTAAAATCAAATATTCTACATATTACAAGGACCAAATCCAATATGAATCAATTTTACAAGGACTAAAACAAAATATCAAGGACCAAAACCAAATTTTTTATATTTGCAGGAACTAAAACCAAAAAAATATTTTTACAGGGACTAAAACCAAAATGTCAGATATTTGCAGGGACTATTTTCATATTTAAGCCTTTATAATAAAACCCTACCTTTGCATCCACGGTGGATACATTTGTTTTTTTTTACTTACGTATATTTCACATGTACATATTACTCATTTATAATTTTTTTAATAATATTATCTAATAAACACTTAATTCCTTCTAACACAGTATTTCAAACAAATTTCTTAAACGGAATTTATTAATCATCTATCAATAACTCTATATTATTGAATTTCAATATTTTAACATTAGACAAGCATAAGTCCCACTTAAGATGGAGATCTTCATGTAGACCTTGTACTCACTAGGTATGTACCCATTGGGGATGGTTTGAAGACCTAACTCAACTGTTAATAATGTATTATTATATTGGACATCTTCATTCAGATTTAAATATGAAGTCTCCCAGTTGTGTTTGTTAGTGTCAAGTAGTAGTTTTGACTTTGTCTAGGGGCAAAAAAATTATAAAGATATTAAAAATTGGTTATAGTAATAATATTGTACAAAATTGTGTTAATTTTTTTATATATATAATTTCTCTATACCTAATGATATCATATCATAGGAGAGTGCACTTTATGATTTTCAACTACAAATTAGATATTTATTTCTATAAAAAAATATATAAGTAATGCATATAAGAGTTTTTAAAGAATCTTATATAAAGAAAGAGTCTGATTGATTAACAAAAGGGCAGGTACTGGTAGGTTAAAAAATTTTAAATAACTTTTAGAGTCGATTTGGTGGTCATGTTAAGATAAATATATCATATTCAGTCTCAATTTAATGTTTGATGACACGATAGAATATGATAGGTTAATCCCGAAATTTATAACATTATGTCTCACTAATTTAAAATTTATATTCTGATTATGAGTAGGGTTAGAATTAAGTAGCTATCATATACTATATAATTTGAAATAAAAAATTTAAAATCTAATAAAATATAAATAAAACATATTTTAATATTAAATTAAAAAAATAATAAAATATATAATTATTTAGTTTTTCATGATTTCTTCAGAAATTATATTTAGTTATTTAGGTCAATGATTTTTTAAAACTATATAAAATTATTTTATTACTTAATATTCTGGTAAGTTTATAAAATTTTCTAATAATACAAAATAATTTGGAAAAAATATAATTTTTCACAAGGATATATAACTACAATGTTACAAGTGTTTATAACTACATGATGTCATCAGCTTGGCAGTTGAGCGCTCTAATGCAATTTGGAATAAGGAGGTTCTCATTAAGGTCAATTTATTAGCCTGGTGATTGCTGCATAACCGTTTGCCTACAACAGACAATTTAACTCGGCGAAATATCATTTCGTTGGATGTTTAGCTTTGTGTGGTTGGTTGTGGCGTGATGGAGGACATCAACCATCTCTTCCTTTCATGCGACTTTTTTGGGCACTTGTGGCGGGGTATTGCTAATTGGCTTGGCTTCAGCATGGTGCCTCTTGAACATGTGTCGGATCATTTTTTACAGTTTAAAAATTTAGGTGGTTTTTCTAAAAATATCCGCTTAGTTTTCAATCTATTATGGATGGCAGGTGTGTGGGTGGTTTGGAGTGAAAGAAATGTTTGGGTTTCGTCAAATAGAGGTCTCTTTACAATGTCTTCTCGACAAAACCAAACTTTAATCTTACTGGTGGCAGAAAGCGAATCGGATTAATTCTACTTTTACTTATCTTGACGCTTTTTAACCTATTTTGTAATCCTTTAGCTTGCTTTTCTTTTAGTCATTTGATGTAACTTGATAATTTCTTTCCTGGTTGTTCGGCACACTCTATGCTGAAAATTCCAGGATTCTGAGCCAATATATTCCATTTTAACTTTAAAAACATGAACTATATGCTTACAATCTTAGCTCAAAAATGCTATAGTTCAATTACGAGCCAGCATGTAATAAACCCCGAGCTTCACATTCTGCTGCGTGAAGACTCATATGATGCCAATATGTTCTTATCATCACAAAAAGACCCTAGTTGTCTCTCGCACACAACCGTAATCCAGAACAAAATTGTTGCTGGAAAAACATTACATTAGAAAGAACCCATAGGTGGGAGTTCCCAACAAACATTATTAGAGTTGTCAAGAATAGAATACGTCTTGAGCTCTTATGATGACACCTTCCACTGATTCAATTTCTCCATCCCAAAGTTTGGCGTTTAGTTTGTCTCGGCCAAAATCTAAAATTGTTAAAAAGGTGATTGGGCTCAAGTGGTAATTCATGAGCTCCCTTAAGACAAATCGTTCAGAAGAACCCGAATTCGATTCATATAAAAACAATTATTTGTATAACTTTACTTAACTTCTGATCGAGCTTCATGCTACTAAACCCATTGGAGTCCTAATAATAAGTTTATAGGGAAATTAACTATTAAATATTTTTGAATCTCTTTTACATTAACATCGTAATACGATTTTTTTTATATTATTCTTCTTACACTTTGAGGTCCACTTCAACACTTGTTCAATTTCTATGTCAAAATAACGGTTTTCATACATTATATGTATTAATTAATTAAGAAGGAAAAAGGTTTCTTTAAAATTCATTTAAAAATGAAAAAAACAAAATACATTTCCAAAAATACTTTTGGTGTTCTTTATTGTGCAGCTCATATTTCACCTTTTTTTCTTTCTAAGTGGAGGGTATATTTTTAAAACAATGACATTTAATAGAGCAGGATAGTTCAAATTTAATAAATTAAACAAACTTTTTCCCCTTTTTTTTGACCAGAACTAAGGCCTTTTGTTCTAATGATTAAAAGATGTGAGCAAGTAATAGTACTCCTCAAATGGTATACATTTTAACAATTAATGGTACACCCTTAAAATGATGATGATGATCAGTTGAATAAAGGTGCATACTTTTAAGTTTGAGGATGGTTCTTAAAGAACAATAACTTCAAAAAATAAAGAACAAAAAGAAAAGCAGAAAAGAAAGACAAAAAAAATAGAAGACGACACCACATGTTGCATGATTTGTGAAGTGTATGCAATTATAAACAATGGTGATGTTCTTTTCAATAGCTAAAATAATATGTAAAGAGAAAAAATACAGATGATATTCCAACCCATTACAATACAAGTCCAAATGTCCAATATTTCTTTTAAAAGACAATATGTTCAATAGAGAATAAGAAAACCAAGAAAAAAGCAAATACAACCATAAGATAATACAAACAACCAAAAAATCGAAAAGAGTAAAAGAAGATGAGTATAAGCCAACAAAGGTTGTGTAAAAAGTGAAAGTAGTGATGATAATTTTCAGAAAGTGAAAGTAAAGATTGAATCCTAGCTAGTAAATCAATAAAAAAAGGCTCATATATGCTAAGACATGCTATATCAATTGAATCCAAAAGTTAAATGTAATGTGTTTTACAATCATTCTTGAATTGAGGTTACCAAACTATGTGTATTCCTAAGATCACATTCGTTACATATCCTTGTAATGAATACAATTCAACTAACGAATCGAATGTATATTCATATCCTATGCAACAAATTAATATTTTAATAACATATTTTCATTTACTAGGCTTTTCTAATATTAATATATTAATGAGTTTTTATTCGAGCTAATATTTTAAGTTTAATTAATCATAATTATTATTCCCCATCCTCAAAGGAAGAGCTAAGAAAAATGACTTCGATTTCATCATAAGGAAGATGCAACTAAATTGACCTTTTGGAAGCATAGATTGCCAACAAACTCATAAGAATAGCTCTTGCCACCTTGGTTTTGTCTTCCATTCCTACTTACTAAATGCAGGTTTCTACACCCCCTCGAAATATTTATGACTTCATTGACTGCTTCACTTATAACTTCATTTGGAAGAACTCTCAAAATTAATGGTCTTAAGCTTGCTGAGATGGGATAAAATTGCTCGACCCAAGTTGTGGGGGAGGCCGAGGCATTCGTCTCCAAGAAAAGATAAGCTTTCTGTGTGGTTGGCATGTAACAATTATGTCCCAACTTTATCTTTAATGTACCATCATAATCTTGCTCCCAACGGGGTTTGTCCTTGTCGCAACACCCATGAAGAGCCGTTTATCCATTGTGTTAGAGATTGTCCTCTCGATTTCTCCTCTATCAAGTTCCTTTATAAACTAGACCCGATCAGTTTGCTCAGGAAGGGATTGTCTTGAATCAACGCAAACATTTTTGTTGCTGGTGTATTGTGGTCGTGGAGAAAATGTAACACGTCTTACTTCTCAAATTCACCTCTCCATCTCTATTGGCTCACCATGGAAGCCCGTAATATGACTTCCACTTTCATCTCTTATTTTCCGCACTCTCAACTTGAGAGACATGAAGATAGGTGGTAAAATGGAACTCTTTTGATCAAGATTTCACCATTCTATAATGTCGATGCCAGTTGCCTTGGAAACCCTAATAGAGATAGGAATAGAAACAAAAGACAAGTATGATGCACATAGGGAAAAAATTGTGTGGTAAATCCCATGTAAATTTTCAACGAGTCTCCTTCGAAAACTACTTTCAACTTCAAGTTTTCGACTGTTGGTGAATCGTTAAAATGCACATAGTTAATTTTTAAAAAGTTTTCGGAGACTTTAGTCCTTGAAAAAACTAACGTTTTTCTTGTAGTATTTTCTTTTTTGTTAAGTGACCTAGTGGTGAGAAATTCACCTCTTAAGGTAAATAAATGGAGAATTCAAAGTTCGAACTTCGGCCCTTACATACCACAATATCCCTACCAACGCGCGGACTTTCTTGTAGTGTTTAACATGTCATTAAGATGCATTCAGATTAAGGTATCTTAATATTAGCACGTTAATCTTGATATGGAGTATCGAATATTTTTAGATGAAATATATCACCATATTTAGTCCAACAACTTTAAAATAATATGTAACTTATCCATGAACTAGTCAATTAACATGCAAATATGGACTCTTTTACAAATCAGAAAAACTAAATCATGGTTTTTTTTACCATGATGTTCGTAGAAGTTTTCACTTAAGCACATAAGATGGGTTCTCCTCTCTCAATCGATCTTTTTTATCTACGCATGAGTTAGGAATCGAATCCCTAATCATATGTTTTAGGGGTTGAGGTCCCTTACTATTTGAACCAATATCCATTGTTGGTAACCAAATCATGTTTTAACTAATAAGAATCAATAAAGAGAATGTGAATGAAAAGTAAATATTACTGACGTAAGGCAACTTAGTTTTTATTTTTTTTGGGGAATAAGGCAACTTAGTTGATACATACACTTAAAAACCTTGTTTTATTTAATGAAATTCTCGGAATAATATTTTTTTTTGTAAATGGATAAGGGAATATATCTGTGGGAGTGAGAGAGTTAGTGCCATTCCCTATTATGAAAAACTGTGGCTTCCTTTTTTTAAACTTTGTATATCATTTTTCTTTTATAAATTTTCTTTTAGTTTTGCTTTTTGGGCCTATAAGAAGGCAATTTCACATTTTCTAGTGTCATCCACAAACTCACAAGTCACAAACCATTTCCTCCATTGTGAGAGTTTGTGTGTGTGTCTTCTCTTCTTGTGTGTGTAAAGCTTAGTATTACAATTACAAAAACACACACACACACTTAAGGGAGTTAGATATGGCTGATACATGTGAAAAAATGAGCAAGGGGCTACGTAAAATTAAGCCTTACCTTGCTATGGTGTCCCTTCAATTTGGATATGCAGGAATGTACATCATCACTATGGTTTCATTCAAGCATGGCATGAGTCATTGGGTACTCTCTGTGTACCGTCATGTTATTGCTACTATCTTCATGGCCCCTTTTGCCCTTGTCCTTGAAAGGTCCTTATTCTTATCTACCTCATCACTATACTTTTTTTTTTTTACACCAATAACATGTTGAAACTTCACTAGGGTTACTATGTCAAAACACCAATGACATGTTGAGACTATCGTTGGTTGAGGCCAAACCCTTCACTACACAACTAATAACACATGTTTTATAATATATAGTTTTAAAAGAAACTTATTTCTCTAAATTAATCATGCTATAAAATATCAAACAAAAGCACATCTTTTCTTATTATTTTTCTATGCTAGCTATAATATTTTAATTTAATGTTTATTGATCATCAACTTATTATGTTTTGTTGCATCTTTTCTTTTACAGAAAAATTAGGCCAAAGATGACACTCCCTATCTTTTTGAGGCTGGCAGTTCTTGGTTTCCTTGAGTAAGGCTCTTCAATTCCTCTCCTCCATTTAATTATCACTATATTCTTGGGTATATCGAATCCTACATTTTGTCTCTTTATTAGTAGCTTCATGTCTCTTCGTGGGCCCGTGTTAAAACTATATGAAATACACATCCATGCATGCCTTTATGGCTTATACACACTCTTGTCTTTATAAATAGTATTCATTATCACTCAACTATGCTTGGTGTTGGTGGTAAAACCTCAAATATGATACTAGCTACTTGTATTTTTTATTTATATGTTTGAGAGTTGAGCTTTTAATGACCATGTATATATCTTGACATATATTTGAATTTAAAAAAAAAATGAAGAATACGTGTGATAAATAACTATACTATCATATTTCAAATCACCATTTTAATTGATTTTAAAAACATTTTATAATTTTATAAATTTAGAAATAAAAAATAAACGAGTCCAAAGATAAGGTCACCAAGACCCTTGTCTATGCCTCACCGAGTGGACTTTATGATTAAATGGTATTGCAAGTTTGTAACAAAAAACGAGTCGACACTCCTTAAAATACGAAATTTTATCGAAAACAAATTTTTGATACCATAATATTATTTTATGGTTCATCCAACTCCTTAAAATACGAAATTTTATCGAAAACAAACTTTTGATAGTATATTTTATCTGAAAATACACCATTTTGACAGCTTAGTAAGCATGTAAGGGGTGACAAGAGCAATCACCTAGTATTTTATTTGATCAGTGTATTGATAGTATTTATTCTTTCGTTATTTTGTTATTTTTTATTTTAATATATTTTAAGCTTATTGAATAAAATCAATAAGCTTTATGTAAAAGGAGATCATATTTATTTATTTGGGATTAACTTTGGGCAGATCTGTTGCTTGCCCTAGTAACTAATTGGTTATTTTATGGATGATATTAAAAGCCAAATAACTAAAATTAAAGAGTTTATCGTGCATACGTAATCCATAATCTCGAAACATATACATGGGAGAAATATGCGACGACAAGACAATGGTGCTACTGCTTCATATTTTGTCTTAGCTAATGCTTCATATTGTCGTGTCATTTCTAGTGGACACATCATATGGAAGCAATTAAGCTACCCACCACAAAAATAATCAACAAAATCAAGTTGTGTAATTGAGAAATATTTTTGCACCCACCGACAATATTAATGTTAAACACGTGTTTTCACTACAACTTAATTAAATATTTGAAATGAAAACAAAAACTAAATTTCCTACTGGTTTGTATCATCATTATTACCACCTTTTAGTTTCATAGTACTATTAAGAAATGAGAAATTTAAAATAATAGTCTTTGTTAATGCATTATTCATGCTTTTAGTCTATATCAAAAAAAGAACTTGGCGTGTTTGTTAAAGAAAAGTATTCCTATGTATTCATTAAAAATAATTTAAGTTTATTTATAGACAATAATTCATGATAAAAGTGTCGTTTTTTAAGGTAGATAAAATTGTCGTTTCTATCAAAAAAATAAAAGATTTTAGGTAGATAAAATTGTCGTTTCTATCAAAAAAATAAAAGATTTTAGGTAGATAAAATTGTCGTTTCTATCAAAAAAATAAAAGATTTTAGGTAGATAAAATTGTCATTTCTATCAAAAGTATAAAAGATACAAGTGTCCTTATGTGTTCATATGATGAATAGGTTTAGCTTATCATTCATAGTAATTAATTTGTTTGTTATTTTAATTAATCCTATCCCATGAAAAGACGTTTAAAAACAAGAGTCATATTAAAATATTTTTCGGTGAATAATGTCTGAATAATAATGTCATCAATTATATTCATTCAAAAAAAAAATGTTATCAATTATTGAACGTGTATTATATAAACCTAAAAAATATATCAATAGAACTCTTCATTTCTTTTAAGGAAAAATAAAAAAAATCCTCATAATTTAGTACTACATTTTTTTGGTGAATACATAGTACGAACTATATTTGAAGATTCGTTACTTTAATTTCGGATGGGCTTAAAATCTAAGTACATGATGAAGAGCATCAAAGCTAGAAACTCTAAGGAATCTATCATCAACCCAAATTAGGAAATTAGGCACACGTCTTTTGTACTTTGAGATATACCTTACTTTATAAGTCATAACTAACTTTTATTTTCATAGATTTTGTTTGGACAAGATTGTATAAGAAGTTACTTGTATGATATTCTTTTAAGGATATATATTACATATTATATAGTATTTTATTTTACAAAATTTGTATTCTAATAATTTAATTTGTTTTAAACAGGCCAGTGCTTGATCAAAATTTGTACAACTTGGGAATGAAGAACACTTCAACAACGTTTGCATCTGCCACTGTTAACATTCTGCCAGCAATTACTTTTATAATGGCAATCATTTTCAGGTGACTTAAAAGCTTCAATCACTTCACCATAATATTAATTATAATGGAAGTGTGTGGGCTTAAGTAAACACAAAAAAGCTAGTTGCATTTATGGCTAGAGTCCAAAAATATATTGAAAGTGCATTGTAGTTGATGGAGTGAATAATCAAAAATTTGGCACTTAGCTCATTTAAATGAAAAAAATCAATGATTAATAATTTTAGTACATTCATGATTTGTTATACATGTACATGTAAGTTGTAACATCAACTTTCTTATCCTCTTAAGTGTCTTGCTCATTTCAAAAGAATTAAATCTAAAACTATGCTTGAAATCTTTAAATGTGTTTTTATTGGCTAATTAAATTAATCCTCGTGTTAGATTTTTATAGGATTAAGTTGATCAATAAAATACAATGAATTTGATGACAAATCATGGAAAATAATATTTTCATTCTTATGAGATTAATATAGAAGAAGAAAAGTCATCTTCTAAACTCAATAGGAACAATAGTAGCTATAGTGTGTCATATTCACACTCTTTAAGAATATGCTCATGCATGTTCTTGTCACATAAAAAAAAATAAAAGAATATGTTCATGTTTTTTTTGTGCAAAGAATATGTTCATGTCTAAGAAAAAGTTTATATTTTTGAAGTTATGTTCATGAAACAAAAAATAAATTTTCTAGGTGTGCATTTCATTCGAGAGAATATAAATTTAAATCTTTGTTCAAATAATCATTGATCAGATTTTACCTACCTCTCAGCCGAATTTCGATTTATCATAATCTTTTGCTCGTGAAAATCGGAGAGTTAAGACAAAAGATACATGTATAATTATAATCTTTGAATAACTTTGTAATTTAATGGCATGCAGGTTAGAAACAGTTAACTTGAAAAAAATTCACAGCATAGCAAAGGTAGTTGGAACAGTAGTAACTGTATCAGGAGCAATGGTTATGACATTGTACAAAGGCCCTGCCTTTCAGATCATTAAGGGACAATCATCAAACCAACATGAAAGTGGAACCACTGAGCCAACTGAACAAAACTTTGTGCTTGGCACTATAATGCTCATTTCTAGTTGTGGTGGTTGGGCTAGTTTCTTTATCTTGCAAGTACGTATACTTAATTAATCACTAACCATACCCTAACACACTTTATTTATATTCAGATATTTTTCAAGATTTTTGGATTTTATGTAGTAGTAGTAGGTTTGTTCAATTTGAAAAATCATCTCACCAATAAGAAATATAATAAAAAAGCATAGTGACGATGGTTAACTATCGTCACTAAAACGTTTTAGTGACAAATTTATCTTTATCATCCTCACTAAAATGTTTTAGTGACAAATTTATCTTTGTTACTATTTTTTTTTTAGTTATGATTTTAATTAAGTCCAAGAAACTAAGTCTAATTAAATCAATGGAAAATGTGCATGAACTAATAATATACCTTATCAATTTCAGTCTTTCACTCTAAAGATGTACCCAGCAGAGCTCTCAATGACAGCTTGGATTTGCTTTTTGGGTATCTTTGAAGGTGGAATTGCAACTCTTATATTTGAACGTGACTTCAGTGTTTGGGCCATAGGTTTTGACTCTAGGCTTCTTGCATGTGTTTACTCTGTAAGTACTTTTTTTCATTAATTAGCTTAATTAAACAAAAAATTAAAATCATTAAGGTGATTAATTAAGGAGTTGTGATGTGTAGGGTATTGTGTGCTCTGGAATGGCATACTATGTACAAGGAGTTGTGACAAGAGAACGTGGCCCTGTGTTTGTTACTTCTTTCAGTCCTTTATGTATGATTATCACAGCTGCATTGGGTTCCATTGTCTTGGCTGAACAAACACATTTGGGAAGGTATACAATGTTTGATCAATTATTATTTGTATATATACCCCTTCAATTTTCAATTTGGATGATCAAATTATATGTCCTTGTTTGTGTCGGTTGTTATTTTGTTCAAATAGTTTTGACCTATATAGCTCTCAACGTCATGTTGAAAACGTGTCTAAAATGTATGACATGTGTCAGACATTTATACAACACAGACATACGTGATTACATTTAATACTTCCATTTTTTTCATATTATTATAGGGTTTATATTGATGATATTCACTTTATGCCTCTCTTTCACAAATCATAGGTCTTGGCTATATTAGACTCATGCATTTCTCAACCTATTATATCTTTTATGTTGGTCCAATCAAAAAGTGACACAACAAATAATAAACATACTATTGCCACTTACAATAAATAAAGATAGGAAAATGCTAACAGGTGCTCCGAGGCACTGGTTAAGGAAACTAAAAAGGAAATAATATAGTAGTTATTGCATTGAAAAATGTGTAATTAATATTTAAAAAGTCAAAAATGTTACCTTTTACGGTAATATTTACCTTTTTTGGCATCTTTAACCAGTGTCCCAGGAGTATCGGTTAACATGACCCATAAAGATAAATTTTTATTCATGTGTCTTATTTTTATTAGATTAAAGAGAATGAGGTCTATAAAGAAACCACGTAATGTCAATTCTTTAAAAATTTAAAGTAGCATATAAAAACAAAAGCCAAAATTCAAATGTGTTGCTAATTGAACTTGTTTTTATGTGATTTGTAGCATAATTGGAGCTATTATCATTGTGTGTGGACTTTACACTGTGGTATGGGGAAAAAGCAAAGATAGTGTGAATACAATTGATGCACCAAAAAGTGAGGGACAAGAATTGCCAATTAAGGATGGTACAAGAACAGGGTCAGACATTTTTGAAAGTATTGAGGTCAATGTTCCTAAAGATATGAAGGTTGCAGGAATGAATGTCAAACCATGAGCAAGACCATAGTACCTTTAGACTTAACATCACAAATTTTCCTATTTAAATGAAATCAAGAGAGATTTTGTGCACTTGTACTAATCTTTCCCAATGCCCTTAGGGATGCATTTTCATATATTTTTGCTTTTCTTTTTTGTTTAACTTTACTTCTATGTTTCTGAAACTAAGAGTATAAATAAAGTAATGTTTTTATCCCTATTTTTGTGGTTTCCTTTCTCATTATTTTATATAGATATATGCCAAAATAAATACTGATATGTGGTTGATTGAGTAAAGTAATTGAATTCAAATGGATAAAGAGTTTCGGTTAAGAATAAATTGTTTGTAAGAATGTGAGTTTCAATCCTTTTTAAAATAATTCTTCGTTCAACTTAACTTATTTTACGATCAAACTCCAAAATACAAAAAGCACCTACCTCTACAAACTATAGGGTTAAGCTCAAAAAAATATGTGATTGATCTTAGTAATAAAAAATTTGAATACCTTAAGAAATATTTATAGTTTAAACTTAATAGAAAAAGTTAGAATTAGCATAAGAAAACTCAATGTGTTCACAATGAATTTATATGAAGATACTATTTATTTTTTTACAAAAATAAACGATAGTTAATCATTCAAATTGATTAGGTAAATTGATATAATATAAAATCAAAGTCGCTAAAAACGACAAAGTACATATGCCTATAAATATGACTATATTCAAGTTTTCGAAATACTCATGTATCCGGATGTGATACATTGACGATGTCAAAGTCATTGATTGGATCTGCATTTGATCAAAAATAATCTTTCAACCTAAATCAAATAAAAATTACATTAAGACGGAAATTAAAAAACAAACCACGTAAAGACGAAAAATCAATGCAAACAATGTCGTAATAAGATGATGAAATCACAAAAATAAATGAGATAAAATTGAAAATACATAGATATCATTTTTAATTTTAAGTAGAAAAAAGGAATAACAATTTGGAGGGGTGATTTCGGGTTGAAATTGATCATGAATCACCCCTTCTTCGATAGGTCTATAAAGAAAAGAAAAGAAAGAGGGTGACAAATAGTATAGAAAAAAATTATAACAGGCGATTAAACTACAATAGATGTTTAATTAAAAAAATAGAATTTTTTTTTGAGGGAAAAAAATAGAATCTTTGATCTAACAAAAGTTGTGTATCAATAACACAAGGTAAAATTAAGTTATAACATAAATCAAATTTAAAAATAAATAAAAAATGTGTTATTAAATAATTGAATGATAAATACTTTATTGAATAAAATTCTTAGATCACCTAATTATTCATAAAAGAAAATTCTTAGATTACATCTAACATGGAAACAGAATAATAATTGGAATTGAGTGATCGATGGATAGATGATCCAATATATGTAAGATAAGTTGATGTTTTGTCTTGTGATATCCAAAATATAGATATATTTTGTCCGATCAAGTTTTGGATGGTCAAACTATTTGAGTATATCATTTAAACACACATATGTTTTTGAAAAAATAATTGTAATTGACAAATTATATCATTTAAACACACATAAGTTTTGCTTCTTAAAAAAAAACTAAATAAGTTTCCCATCATATACAAATTAGTTTTTACTATTAAATTAATAAATTTTATACTTAAATCAAATGGTATATGATACGAATTATTTTTATAAGACAAGAACAAAATGACATGAAAAAAGAGTGGCTCCCAACTAAGTTGGTACCATATTCTAATCTTTTGTCAAATGCTCATAAATATTATTAAAGAAAGGAAAAATTACAACATAAAAAATTGGAGGATATAAATCTAACTCACTAAAACCACACAAAAGTGCATGTCGACCCAAAACGAGTGATACAAAAATTAAAACAAGTATCAACCTCTAATTAATCTTAAAACTAATTAAAGGTCTTCGATGCGGTGATTGAACGTTTAGTCAACACTGAGGTTGTTCATGTACCTCAACCCCTGCAACAATGGCAGCAAACTAAACGACCCTTTCGAGCCCCACAGTCCAAATCAAACAAAGTAAATGGTGAATCTTAAGTTGGCGTATGAATCATTTGTCAATACATAATCGATCCAAGATCCATCAACTCTCTAAAAAAACAGAATCAAGTCATAATCGCCATTTCAAATCAAACTAGATCCAATTGAACATGACGTCGCAACCCAATCCAAATCAACGCCTATGATACAAATCATTGATCTAATGGTCAGAAAACAAATACATGATGCAATATCATTTTATTTGTACATGATTCCATTGTAACAATCTCTATATTTTTCATTCTGCCATTCCATGATTAGGTGGATGGGTGTGTAAGTGTGTCAGCAATTCCATTAAACCATTACGGAACAACACTACAACCAAAAGAATCAAATTTCTATATTTTTTTAGGCACAAATTCATATTATATATAAATTGAAATTTATGTAAACGCCCACTTCTAAAAAACACTCGAGGCCCAGCATGTACGTGAAATATCAATGTCAATTCAGTTGTGATTAGGGTGTAATTGGACTTATATTTACTGTGCACCTGCAAAAAAATATCTAAAATAGGTAAGGCAAAAATTTGCATTATACATGAATGGGTTAATAACTCAAAAGATATAAAGATTGTTTGATGACTAGGTGGAGGAGTAGTGAAGTTGTAATAAGATAAGGTTGATCTTTACCTTGAACATAAAAACTACAAAGTTACAATATTAACATTGTTGGTTACGAATCAAATCAAATATTTATTATTTAGAGGATCAAATGTAAATTATTATTAAGTGATATCTTCTTGATGATGATGTCATTTCAAAAAAATTATTTCATTTGTATTGCCAACATGGTGTGAACAAGAAGTAAACATTTGTTCGGTTGGGATTTCAATTTCTTCTATCGATGATATGAAGAAATAATTAACTTGTTGAAGGCTAATATAGGTGCATGTAGAATGATAGACATAGCAAAAGTGCATGCTATTTATTTCGGAGTGGAGTTAGCGTTTAGAAATACTAGTATAATTATAATTATTGAAGTAAAATTAAGGGACCAAAATCAATTAAAAGAATTGCTATAGAATTAAAGTGAAACCATAAAAAGTTAAGGATCAAATATAGTTTAGTCTACAAATGGTTGGACTCAAATAACTAATGAGTTTTATTAAGTACGAATTGTCAAAAAAAAAACCGAAGTTTAATTTTTAGATGGAATAATTCTTAATTTGATTTTATTTCTCTTTCATCGAACTTTGCATTACCAAAATTTATTTCCTCTCAAAGTTGAATGGTTAACAAACAAAAAAATCTACAATTTTATATTGAATGACACAGCAGTAGATAGGATCAAACTCTATTAAGTTTTTATTCTTTCTAATCATAATAAAAAAATAAAAATCTTCTAGACTCCAGGTTGATCTCACACACAATCAAGTGCACTTTTCTTTCACTTTACTTTTAGGTGGTGTTGTAGCCAAATCAACATTCGCCGTAATTGCCACTACTCCACTACAGACAAGAATTACTATTAAGGTTATATGTGCTTGTTCCTATCATGGTAGTACGTTGTTTAGTGGTTGCCTAATCATGTTCCATGTTGATGTCATCACCACCAACTTGTTTTGATCCATTGAAGGTAGGCAAAATTAACAAACACAGTTAATTTTAAAGTACTTCCATTTTTTTTCATTTAATTAATTACCCGTGTTTTTCATACTTTTTCTATTTTATAAACTTGAATCATTATTCATGTGTTTGAGACCACAATATTCAGTTAATTTTAAAGTACTTCCATTTTTTTTCATTTAATTAATTACCCGTGTTTTTCATACTTTTTCTATTTTATAAACTTGAATCATTATTCATGTGTTTGAGACCACAGTGTTCATGTGTTTGAGAGCAAAATATCTTTTCATATTATGCTCTCAATCAATATCAAAAGATATTGTGCTCTCAAACACATTAATATTTATCTAAAGATATTTTTATATTAATATTATATATAGAAAAAAATTCATCTCATAAGTCGATTTTGTAGGGTTATGTTAGGTCTAACAAAAAAATTTAAGATGGTATCAGAGTCTCCTCCAAGATCCATCGGACGATCTGCTGTTAGGTTTTCATTATCGGGTCATCCACCATGCTCTAAAGGCTCACTCGTGGGTATATAGGGGGTGTTAAGCCTCACATCGGTTGAGAGATGACATGAATAAGTGTTTATAAGTGGGAGCCATCATCACCTCGCAAATCGATTTTGTGGGGTTGTGTTAGGCCCAACCACAATTTCTAACATGGTATCAGAGTCTCCTTCAAGATCTATTAGGCCACCTACTATTAGATTTCCGTTATCAGATAACCTATCACTTATATCCACGCACCAAACTCAATAGTGTTGGGCATGAGGGGGTGCGTTAAAGAGTTCCACATTGGTCCACCTGCAATCAAGTTGGGCTAAATGTTATCAGGTTTCTGCTATTAGACTACCTACCATTTATATCGAGGATTGCTTTTTAGGCCCCCTCAATATCTCTTTAGGCCCCCTAAAGATTCAAAAATGCCCTTAATAACACATCCGGTACATATAATCCGGTAGTTCATTTTAATTTTCCAGATTTTGTACCTCCG
>Ga0228710_1001235_pt1 | contig 37589 bp, 16 predicted proteins | sample MedpolnodulmetaG_FD_177995 | JGI IMG/M metagenome (GOLD analysis project Ga0228710, IMG submission 177995) | Root nodule microbial communities from Medicago polymorpha collected in Santa Monica, California, United States - pink nodules | ecosystem: Host-associated > Plants > Roots > Nodule...
CAGTAAATACAAATAAAACATAAATTGAAGTATTAATTTATTGAATAAAAATATGCTATAAAAATAGACAAATATCATGTTATCGGCTATCAATAAGTTTCTCCATCTGATTGGAGTCCAGTACATAAGTCTGAAACTTTCTTTTTTTTCCTATCCAACAATGCGGAGTAATTCTTGGGGACACAAGGATTTGGACACTTTATTTGGTCACACACACAAAAAAAATAAAAAATAAAAAATTATTAATTTTCAAATGATTATAGCATATATATTTATTTGTGTTTGATTAAATAATATGCTCAAATTCTTATGCCCACCTAAGAATTATTCATGAATGGTTATTTTCTTTCCTTCAAATTTACAAGTGTAACTTGAATTTTAGCACTCTTTCTACCACTGGCCCCACCTTTTGCTTTCACGCTAGTGAACCTAGTTGATTTCTTATTGGTCATATGTTTTACCTTACGTTTAGCCCTAAATTCTCTCCCTATTTCCTCTTGATTTATCGCGTTCAACGATAACATGCAAACAATGATCTTGTATTTTCCGGCGTCGCAGCTACCTTCTCTGGTAACTTCTGATCTCTATGCACAGACTGCACCATCACTCTCTTGGATCTCAGTGACTTCTGCACAACCTTCCGCACGTATAACACAACGAGTGCAATCCTTTATATTCCACTTTGTAGCATCTTTCTTTTAGAGCAAACATGGCCAACAAAGGTTGCTTAAATCAACTTCCTCACAAAGACTCTTGCATATTTTCCACGCTCCTGCAAGAGGTTGTTCTTATCAACCTTTACCATTAGACCAATCTGATTGCTAGTAAAGTGAAGTATTTTGATATTCAACCAAAAAAAGTATTTTCATATGAGAAAGATATCCATATAATTTGAAATTCAACGGAAAAAAGATAAGTATGACAAACGACTGTTTCAATCAAAGACCAACTTAAATGATACGTAAAAGTTAAAACATAATTGATATTTTTTTTTGTGTTAAACATAATTAATGCTTGATTGATAGTATTACAAAATACAAATAAAGAATTAAAAAAAAATCAAAACAAAAGGAAACACTGTGCTAGGACTCCATTAACTAAATGTTTTAAAAATTGTATCTTTCATGTCAAATTAATCATTTATGTTTAATTAAAAATATAAATGATTAATGTTGGATCAAACTTTTTTTGGAAAAAAAAAGGAAATTATTTTTCAATGATTATCAGGAGATTTGAACTCCGTCCCTTGAGGGGTTTTTCCCAAGGGGTCCGTCTGATGAGGTTAAAATATCAAGCTTTTGCCTATTGACCTCTCATAGAAAATGTTGGAGTGAACTTTATTATTTTGAGTTAAATATGCTTTTATCCTTGTAAATATTTCAATTTTTTTCGTTTTAGTCTCCTTTTAACTCATTAAAAATATTCCTTTCGATCGCCATTTTTGGTGTCTACTTTTCTCAACTCATGCGTATCATTCAAAATTTTAAACTTTTTTGCAATCAAGTTTAGAATATTATAAAAATCTCTAAAAAAAATATTAGAATATTCTAACAGATCATGAATTATATATGAATTTTTATGTTTTTCGCGCTTAAAAATTCTTATTTAATTCTTGTTTTGTTAATAAATTCTATTTTTTTGAAGAATTATTATATTATTTTAAACATTCATGCAAAAACTCATTAAAATATTTGATGGGTATACATGGCCTGACATAATAGTATGGACCAAAAGTGTGGACGGGAAACTTCTAGGGGATTAAAAAAGTCAAAGAAAGTTTTTCTTAGGACTAAAACAAAAATTGGAATATTTATAGGGACCAAATACACATTTAACTCTATTGTTTTTATATTATGTTTGTTGCCAAAAATCTTACTTGAGTTTTTAAAGTGGTAAATTATATTTTTAACTCATCTAGGTAACATCTAAAATAAATCATAATATGAAATGGCTTTTATGATTTTTTTTAATCGAGTATGACTGGGTGGGATCAAATTACATGACAAATCTCGCCTCTAGAAGATTTAACACTGGTAAAGAATATATTTTTAGATAATTATATCAAAGTCAAACATAATATTAATATATCAAATTTTTTATTATTAAAAACGTAAAAATTCATTATAATTTGGAACAATCTCATTAGAATAAGAACAATATTAGTCAAATATTATTTTTCAAAAAAAAATATTAGTCAAATATTTGATGGTGGTATTTTAAAAAAAAACTATAATGAAGTACTATGGCATTTTGTTTAAGGTGGTGAAGTACTATGACATAAATATACTATTATACTATTATTTTTTTGCAACAAATTTTATGTAAAATTGATTATTCACAATTTAATAACCGTAACCGACACTCTAGAGGTTTTTTTTACTAGACACTATAGAGTTTTGTGGTTTTCTATATTTACAAAGATGGTTTGTATAAGATATGTGTTATTTGAACAACTATTTAAATGAAAACTTACGTTACAATTATAGATTTACAAAGAAAAGTAAGCATTGACACGAAAAATAAAGCAATAGAGAGAGAAAGTAAAAATATAATGTGAGTATAAGAAATAAAGTTGTCACGCAAATTTTCATAATATGGTTGAACAAATATCATTTCTCGTTATAAAATAAGTGATGTACCTCTTTTTAAACTATTTTATTTTATTTTTAATATTTTCAAGCACTTTTTATTTCTTACTTTCCTTTGACCAACCCCAAGCATATAAATAAACCCATTCACAGTATCACAATCATATGACACAATAGATGGATAGTTTGAGTCATTTCAGAGACCATCCTAGCACACCAACAATTTCCATCAACATCACTTGTGTTTCTCCAATGGCATCATCACTTATTAATTCCCCAAAGATGATTATAAATAAGATCAACAAGGCAATTATCTCATATATTATTTGCCTCAAAACAAAGAAGTTGGAGGAGTTATCAACGAGCTCAAAGAATATCATCAAGAAAATCAACAGGGCAATCTATTGCCAGATTTTGAAAATGAAGAAGCAAGAAGATGATAAGTGCCTGTGGAAGAAGACCATACTGATGGGGGAAAAATGTCAACCATTGGAATTTCCAGGTGCAATTTTTTATGATAGTGAAGGGAATCAGCTTTCTGAGCCACCAAGAACACCAAGGAGTAGTCCTTCAAGTTCCTTTGAGTAGCCTTTGTCTCAAATCAACTAAATAATCTTATGTAAGGTCAAGATTAATAATACCAACTCCTTGATCTAAACAATCTTATGTTTTAAATCATGAGAGCTATATTAATAAAAATTGAAGTACAATTTTATAGTGTCTGGCTATTTATTCTTAAATTTTTTTGCATAGTATTTTTGTTTGATTTGTGAAATAGTATGATTTTATGGATTGATCTAAATTATTCAAGTTATCTATCAATCATACTTTTCAAGCATATATGTGTGTGGGCATATTTGGGCTGGATCAAGGGTAAGATTAAATTAGATCTGATATTTAAAATCAAATCTGCAAAGCCTCATTTTCAAAGCTAAAATTAATAAAATCAGATATAAAATTAGCATTTTATAAATAAAGATCAAATCAATTGACTTTATTATTAATTAAAAAAGTAATATCAAAGAAATCGATTATAAAAATTTGTCTTAGACCTCCATATGTGTTGGGTCGTCGGTTTTCTATTTTGTGTTAACCCTCAATTTTGATTACTTAAGTATTATCACCGTCTTTAACAAAACTTCATTCAAATTTGTCTTAGACCTCCATGTGTCGGTCGTTGTCCATGGCGTGTGGGTGTAATTTTAATGGAATAATTAAATGGTATTATATTTAATACTAAAAAGATTTATATCTACACAATTAAAGTACTTTTTAATACAAATTTTCGAGACAAATAAAACATTTGACAGTGTTTCGTCGTACGTTTGGATTCCTTTTTACCACGGTTTTAAGAAGCTCATACCAATATAGTTGATAAATTTATTTCGTCAACACCAAAATATTGAGAAGTGGCAGTTGTGGAGGTTCGAATCCAAATGGAGAATTGCAAGATCAAATCTACGTTATATTATATCAAATGGCATGCAATCTTTTACTAACTGAATTGTACTTGTGCGACAAAAAATAAACTATAACCGCTCAATAAATAAATTTAGAACATCGACCTTTTTATGAATGTCAAACACACAAATATATTATTCTATTTTATTTGAGGTATTGGAAAATGGAGTAATAAAAACTATAAACCTCTCTTGACTAAAAAAAATTAACCACTCAAAAATAAATAAATATAACCCCTCTCTCATTTAATACCCATCATATTATAATAAATTGGCTAGCATTCTCCTTATAATAAATTACACGAACATTAAAGACACACGTTCAAGTCGCGGGATGAAACAAATAGGGTTGGAAGGAAAGATTGACTAAAGACGACCAATCAAATTCTTTGGTAAAAATTAGTCATTGACAAGAAATAAGTGTTACTTCGCACTATCTTATTAAAATGATATTATCAGAAATTAAAGCAACTTCGTTGCATAAATTTTAATAATTTGGAATTTACTCCAAAATTGGTTGTTTAAAAAAATACTTTGTGCTTAGTAAATAAAATATACATTAATTATATTTCCTAATATAAGAACGAAATTATGACCAACATTTATTGTTTTTTGGTCAATAAGTCTAACCTTTTACGATGTTTGATTTGAAAGTCTTTTTTTTTATTATGAAGATTGATTTAAAAGTCAACAACGCTTCTTCTAAATAAACTATTATTCGTATCTTAATCTTATTTTGATTTTATTAAAATTTTTAATTATAATATTTTAGTAAAAAAAAATCCCCTGCCTATTTAAATATTTATGGCAAATTTGTAATATTATGCTGCCATTTTTTATTTAATAATTGTTTTAATTTTGGTGATAAAATTCCTTCAATTAGTGTGATAGAATGCGGTCTATATAATCAAAGAGTACTATTTGAATTAGATAATAAGGGGTCATTTGAAACTTAACTAAAGGTTATGAGTTTGAATTTAACTTTGTGAACTCTTAAAGGAGAACTTTATTCTCAGATGATATCCAATTCAGCTCACACTAAAAACAAAAATGTGATCTATATTTTTTTTTTGTAAAACAAGTATATCATGCATAAGTGTGGGGACTAACTCATTGAGTCTTGTGAGACCTAAATACAGTCTATATTGATCATTATTGACTACTATTAGTTATTTGTGTACAGTACCAAGTACCAATGTAGGAGAAAGGTATGTGTCCAATGTCCATTGTTCCATTTATTTTGTTTTATTAAATTTGAATAATTTATCTAAACTCTTAAATTAGGGAGGGTTGGTAGTATTACGAAGAAAAATAAACTCAATAATCCCTCCCCTCCCAAAGTCCATCATCGTTTCCGCTTCTTCGTTTAATATTTTTAAAGCCCTCGCCTCTCTTGCCTTCCCAAACTCCCAAAAAAACCCTAAAACTCTTAGAATGAGTTTGTCACATTTCGCACTTCTTTACATATTAGTTTTCGCAGTTTTGCATGGGAATATCCAGTTTATGAAAGAAAAAGAAAAAAAAAAAAGAAAAAACACATGCTGGTATTGTGTTAATGGAAGTGGAGATCACACACTTTCCTTAAGCTTTTGTCCTTGTATATGTTTTATGAAAATTGAACTATACAGTTGAGGTGGTAACATATATCAGAAACAAGTACAACTATAAGTGTAAAAGTAAAAGAATTATATATATATATATATATATATAACTTTTATTGATCATCCTCTGTCGCCATTTCTGGTTTATTATTATATTCACGTGCTTGAACATGAATGTTGTTTCTTAGTTCTTCAAACGCCTTCATACTCTCTGTATCAAAGCCTCCTGCAAACTGAAAACAGTTTCACACTATCATTGAATGCATTGTTTTTGTACTCCCAACTATCCACATTACAAATGTAATGTTAAAAATGTATTTAAAGTGAGAAACAATGATGCAGATTAAATGGTACAGTGCAAGAGAATTTCTCAGGTTTTAGCATGATGTTATTGCAGGCACGATGTTAGTAATAATCAATTACAACTAGATAAATTTGTTATGTTATCATGTTGAGTATGAAATAGTCGTACAAGAGACGTTTTAGTTTAGAGACACAGCTTCGTAGTGAGCACATAGCGAACTATCTTTTTTTCACCTTTTACTAAAGAATACCGCATGTTCACTACATATCAACGCATATGTCAATTTTTTGAAGGACTTCTTCAAAGAAGTCCTGTAATTAAGTTCAAATATTTTGAAAAATTATAATTTAAGTGAGATTTTGTACAATTTAGCTCGCTCAGTATACCAAATAATATTGTGCGTTGTCAGCACGAACAAGTGAAAAAAGAGGACTAAAATTACCTGATGAACGCGGAAAGAAAATCGCACACCTTGCAGAATTAAAAACTCTCTTGTCGGTTCATTTTCCGGTCCAGATAGTGTATCAATTTCAGATGCAATACGCTTCATATACTTGTTTGCCAGTTGAGCAGAAGAAAGCTTGATCTGCAATGGCAGAGTTATCAGCAGTAACTACTACGTGGCCATTTGATATAATCAAACACAAGGAATTTGGGAAGCATACCTTGCCTACAACTCCTGAATCTAATAGCCAATTAACCGGTACTCCAAACTCCTTGTACCGTGAAATGGCAAAATCTCTTGTCCGTAAGAGTGCGTATACACTTTGCTCTAATCTACAAATGAAAACAAAACAAAATTGAAGAACTTAGTTGATAAATAAATTTCATGCTATATCTAGAAAATGGTAAGGAACGCATACACCAAGAATACTTAATCTACATACGTATATGTCATGTTCTATGTTTGTAACTTGCAAAGTCTGAATTGAAAACATTAAAGCAGATATCAGGACAAAAACTATATTCATTTACAAGCAAGAGACTTTCTGGATTGAGATCCAAGAGAATGTCCACCAAACCTCAGCTTCCTAAGCAACTATTTATGGTACGAAAAACTATAACATTCAAAAAGATGCTTACTTTTCAAGCAATGAGTACATTTTCTGCAAAGCTTCGTCGCATGGGAGTTTGGGATCATCGGAGAAGTTGGAGACTTGTTTCTCCAATTTCATCAGATCCTGATATTCAAAAGATGCTTCCCGTAGTGCATCTGATTTCCCTTCAGGCCAATCAAAGTGCTTGAGAACAGCTCGTTCATCACTCTTATATACGGAAAAAAAAAGAAATTAGTACAATGCAAAAATCAATGTACCAACTTTCATGATTTCTCCCAAAATCTACAAGTTGAATGAATTAGTTTTGAAAGCTTACCAGGAAGGAGAGTTCCTCATCTAGCCAGTTCACAAAAGCCACCACATCTTCAATCTTAGAAAACGAAGCTGCTCGAACTTCAGTTGCCAAGGACATGACAAAATCACCTTGTGTTTCTACATCAGCTTTCACCTACATCCATTAAAAATATATAATATTTGTAATGACTGAAATGCCAAGATTCTTAAAAAAGAATATAACAGAAGGAAAATCTTAAACACATACAGCTAACATAAATGATGATCTATTCTCAATTTCCGCAATCATGTTGCTTCTGGCATCAGCTTCATTACTTGTTGAAGTTAGTGATGAGGTACCCTTCTTTGCTTCCCGTTTCATCAATGATTGATAAAATTCAACAAGCTCAGGAGTCCTTTTAACTTTGTCATCACCTACTGCTCCTCTTGGTAGACTTCCTGGTGGTGGAGGTGGAGAAGGCACAGATGGAGCATATGGTATTTCATTCAAAGAATTTGAAACAGGAGCACCATCAGATGGTTTAGGGGGTGGCCGAGGCACCCTTGGAGGCCTTTTCTCAATTTCGAAAAGCTTCATCTTGGTAATGGTTTGATTATCAAAATCCTTAACATCTTCAGATTGTTTATTTAAGCCATCAAAAACACGTGCCTTCTCATTTACTTGAGTAAGTTCTGAATCCAAAGACTTCGACCTCTCTTCTTCAGCCTTGGTCGTATTGAGATTTGAATTGTCGCCAAACTTCTCCCCTCTCGCTTTCTCGGCTTTTTCCTTAAGTTGTTTCTCCCTTGCTAATGCCAATTTATGAAGATCTTTATATGCAGGATATTTTTCATCCAGAGACCTGTCAACTGACTTAGACATCAATTGGAATGAAGCCGAAACAGAATCCAGGATGTCATCACTTGATGAAACTTTTCTCAAGCTTGGAAGAAATGGAGTTTCAGGAGAATGAGTAGGTTTGTGTTCCTTCTGCTCGAAGGTAGTGATCGCTACAGCATCATGAGCATTCCTTAGCATCAAGGATTCGAGTGTATTCCTCGGCCTATAGCTCGTACTCACCCTGCAAGGAGAACCTATTGAAAGAGATCTAGCTGGTGATGAAAAGGCACTTGAATCATTGTTTTTATTCCATTTCTTCAACTTTTGGATTAAGCTAGTTTTCTTGCTAAGATTACTATATTTATAAGTAGGGCTATCGATATATGCATTGTCAAGATCTTCACTGCCTGGTGAAGAGTGGTCATGGGAGAAGTTGCTTTCAATATCTGTATCACCTTGCCCGCGCTCTGATCCGGCATATTCTAACATTAGCTGTTTAGCCTTCTCTTGTGATTTTGGGTTGAAACTGTTGTTTAGATCGCGCGCCAATGATTTTCCTGAAGGTGCCTTGTAATTCCTGAGTTCGTATCTCAAGCATGCGTTAACCCAGCGAAGGTATACAAGTTCTTCAACTTCACTGAACCTATTCATCTGGAGTCCTTCCACTTGCTTTTGCAGATCTTCATTTGCATGCCTTAACCTGCCAGTCTCTGATTTTGCGTCGGCAATCATTTCATTCTGCGATTCAAGGCAATGCACCTTAAAATTAAACTACAGTCATTACATGTAAACGAAGACAACCAAGGAGGACTCAGTGATGCTAATCACTTAAAAAAAAAATCATTTTAAGTAGCAGAAAACTTCAAAGCATATATACTGGTTCAATTATGAGCAAATTTTTATTTTATCTAAATATTAGCAGATCTTAAATATTGGTTTCCCATGTCTGTTCAACTTATTGCTGGAAAGATGTATCTATGATTGGACTCTCACCTCTGTAACACTGGAGAGTTCTGTAATTCTAGACTCAGCAGCATTAAGTTTAACAGTTAATTCTCGCTTCTCGTGTTGAAGTTCTTTGTTTCTTCTCTTAAGCTCCACAGCTTCAATCTCTAAATCATTAACGGTTTTCAATTTCTTTTCAATCTCTAAATCATTCACAGTTTTCAAGTTATTTTCAATCTCAGCATCTTTTTTCACAACCTCTTCCTCTTTTGCTTGTAGACCAGAAACTTTTTGTTTAAGCAACAACAACTGGCCTTTTGTCTGGTTAGCAATGATCTTTATCTGCCTTTGTAGTTCCTTGATCTTGTTTCTGGCAACCTCGAGTTCTCTCTTGGCTGAAGCTTCATGTGTGAGCTCTTCTTGAAGTTTATTGTTATCTTCCTGCAAGGACTTAATCGTCATATGAAGCATATCGATTTCTACAGATTTGATTCTCAACTGCCTTTGAAACTCCTCAATATCTGGTACCTGCTCCTTCAAACCATAATACTCAAGCAATTCACTTTGAAGTTTCACCTCCCTCTCCTCCAGTTCCTCGACTACATTCCGCAACCTTTCTAATTCACTATCACTGCCGGTTTTTTCCATTTCAGTTTGGTTACCTCCGTGTTTCTTGGAATCGTCGGTCTCAGCAAGTAACGGAAAGTCGGTCTGCTCAGATAGAAGGCTTTCGAATTCAGATAGAATTTCATCGTCAAAACCATTAGCTAGATTCATTATGCTGCCCATTAACTTAACCTCCTCTTCTAGCTCTTCCTCTTCCCTCTACAACAATGTCAAAACATATTGCAAAAATACAAGAGAAATTATCATATTTCATTACCATAAATACAAAACAAAATTAAATAAAATAAATTGATAATGATAACTAGAATAAAGACCTAATTCGGTCCCACACAATTTGTCCGCGGCCAATTTAGGACAAAAATAATTCTCAAATTAGCCCATCACATTATCATATAGGAGATAAATTTGTCTCTGACTGATCATCATAACAGATGGACTAGTCCTCCATGAGCAAATTGTGAGGGACCAAATTGGTTTTTTAGTCTATTATTATCTAATTATACTTTACCTCATTCTGGTTGAGACCATTAGTAGAACAAGTGGACTGCTTCTGTTTTGTTACCTCATCTTGATTTTTCCTCCTAATTCTTGGTTGATCATGTTCTTAATGAAGATGAACATAAATTAGCATAATTATAGAGGATTAGCCATACAATATGAAAAAGTAGAGAACTTTTTTCAAAACTGATAAATTAGCACAATTACCTGATTTTGATCCTTTCACATTCTGCTGGAATGTATAGGCTGCAACTGAAGCAGCTATAAGGAATCCTAACCTAACTATCATGAAACTATAAGCCAAATCAAAATCCTAACTAATCCCATTTCCTAAACTAACCTCCATAACTGATTGTTCAAACCATTGATGCTTTGAAAATGAAACCACAGTGACCCACATAATTGTTAAAGAAAAATCCAGATTTAGAAATTTCATTTACATGCAGAATTCATATGAAAATACTACTAAATTTTCAACTTCACCACCTTTTCAGTTAGAAACTAAAAACATGTTCATAGTCACAGACACAAGTTTGATACCAAAGACACACATAACAATTAATGACAAAAAATTAACAAATGGGTTTGAATTTAGAGTTACCCTTAAATACAACAAAGGAACAACGTTTGAAATTTGAAAATAACCTTCTATAGTAAAACTAGAACGAAACAAAGACATGTTTCTTTTTTTTAGGAAAAGAACAAAGACAGGTTTGTTTCCTCGTTTGTTTTATTGTTGTTGGTCCTTCACAATTAATTTGCGACTAGGTAAAAAATAATACTCAAGTTTTTTTTTAACATTTTTATAAAGTCTTAAATTCATTTTCTGATTTATTGTAACAGTTGGACTGATTTATCCTAAGTATGAAAATATCAAAAACTAATTAGGAATTATATTTTGTCAGATTGTAAAAAACAAAATGTAAAGGGTAAAAATGTGTTTTAATCATTTTATTTTTATTCTCCATCATTCTCTTTTGATGCCTTTGCCTTTTCGTCCTCCTAATAACATTGAGGTTATTTATTTTTTTTAGGCTTAAAATTCAATCAAACTTTTTTTAACTCATCTTGTCATTGTTGTTATTATTTACAATCTCCCAAAGAATATAATGTTTTGATTATTTTTATTTATATGCATCTTTCACCACGAAATATATATTTTAGAAATAAAAAGAAAGAGTGAATGTGATGAGGCTTACGGTGTATGCTTACAAAAAAATACTTTACTTGATTCTATAGTTCTCTTATATTTTATGAATTTTCTTATTTAATTTTTTTAATGATTAAAGAATTGATGGTTTCTTGACCAAAAATAATCAAAAGATTTTTTTTTGAAGGAAAAAATAATCAAAAGATTTGGTTATTTATATATTTTTTATCTATTATTTGTGTCACATGGAACCTTTATTATTGTTCTACGTTGTGGATGGCTCAATATGAGCTGTTGGCAATGGCATGGAAACACAGCTCAAGAGGTTTTTATTTTTTCTCTCTTCATGATCATTACCATATATTATATATTACATCACATGTTAGTATTTTTGGCATTTCTCTAGAACTGGAACATGCTTGTCTTGGTGTGTGCTTAGAGAAAAGTGGAATGGGTAACAAACTAACAATGCAAAGTACAAACAAACCCAAAATAAGCTCTTTTTTCATTCTTGTCCTTTCGTCTAAAGAAAAAGACAAAAACACAAAAGTTTGTCGAATAATTCTTTTCTTTTCTTGCCTTTTCCACATATGAAAATTCTTATTCGGAATTTGAACTTAATAGCAAGATACAATCGATCAGTCCAATAAAGCAAGATAACAATCATATCACTCAATTCAAATTAACTATATAACATAGGTAAGCTTATTATTTAAACATAAAATTGTGCTGTATAAAATGCATTTGTCATTGTTAAATGTTGCCATCCATGTTCCTTATTATTTAGATAAATCACCAACTACTAGTCATGTGTAATAGTAGCATAGATACAAAACTTACACAGAACAGCAGAACCAATATCATTAACAGCTAGAGTGAGCCAATTTTAAAACCTCAAACCTTTGTAGAGAATAGAGAGGAAAGGTTTCATGTTTATACTTATAGCCATTGAAAAATATTTAACATATTTTTCTCAAAATAGATGTTTGGCTACCCAATACTTTACAAAAAATAAAAGCATTTTTCATGTAATTAAATCTGATAATATTTGTGGAATGTCATACCATTGTGGTCCTTTCGAATTTGAATGTGGTCCAGAATAACTTTGATAAAATAAGGAACCATTTTAAAATAAAACATGACCATGGTATAACTTTTGTAAAGTGAAGGATCATTTTAAAACAATCAAATCAAATCAAATTCGATTTCTGCGCAAGCAATGAAATGAAAAATAAACCAATCAGGAACAAAAATAGACCAAATATTAAGGTTCAAAAGTATAATTTAGTCTTAAAATAACCTGTCACATGCATTTACAACAATGCAAAACAATTCGACCTGTCTCAAATGGAAAACTTGCTGATTGCTTACATACATAAACAATATAGCGCAAGAAACTTGTCTAGAATGTGTGCATTCCAGAACTTGCTGATTGCCTACATACACGAACAATATACCGCAAGAAACTTGTCTAGAATTTGTGCATTCCAGATGTATGAATATAGAAAATGGTAGAGAAACATCTTTCCACCAAACCAAACCAAACCAGGTTCTTTTGGGTAATAAAGGTGTCAACGACTCAAAATGACCAGAAAAACTGTCCAACTTATGACCAAACAGAACAACAGAAATCACAACATTGAAGCATAGCCTCAACAAAGCTGCTTTAAGTGGGTGGCTTGGCTTTTGTTCCTTACCTCCCTACCACCACAACTTAGCATTGCAGCCTCCATCTAATAACGGCCACCAGGCATGCCACGTCCCCCTCCTCTTCCTCTTCCACCATAGCCACCGTACCCCCTTCCATAATAACCACCACGGGCACGTCCACCACCACCACCGCGCCATGGACCACGGCCACCCCAGCCACCACGATGCCTTGAAAAATCACCAAATGTCTGCACCATAAAACAGTATGTGAATTATAAACATTATCCCTCTTCCTCCTCCCCTACAATAAAAAGGTCAACCCAAGGTGGTGATAACACATTACCTCAGTATCCATCTTGATTTGTTCCGAATATCTAACTCTTCCATTTTGTGGATCATGATTGAGCGAGTTGCAGGAGAGTGAGTCAAAGAAATCATCCTTGTTATAAACAGGCTGTGGAGACCACGAAAAACAGACATATATGGTGACAACATTAGTACATTTACATTAACAACTGACTGCAAAGAGGTACAGAGAAGACGGTAAAAATATTACCTTAACCTCCAAGTTTGATACATCACCATTGTCTTCATCTTGACCGCCATCTTCATCACTGGCATTTTCTTCCCCGTCTTTCTTGTTGCTTTTACCTAGGTGACCCCATACTTCATCCTTTTTGAACTTCTCATTCATTGCCGTGAAGTCAAAGTCCTCAGTGAACCTTTCAGCTGGGCGGAAACCCTGCAAAACATTAATTCAATTATAAGGCCTAAACTGGATTGTCACAACTCACATCACAATCTTAATTATCGATTTTAAAAAATATCAAAGTTGCGACAGAAAAAACATCCTGCATTTTCTTTTCAATTTTTATCTTATCTATATTGCTAACCCAGTAAAAACAACAAAACAAGAAATACTCAGCAAATTTCATTTTTTTGACACAATAGTAAGTATAAGATTGGCAAATTCAAAAATTCTAAAACAACAAACAAGCCTTATAACACCCATACCCCCCATAAATACTCTCTAGTCCCAACTTTAACTTTAAAAATTCACAAATTTTCTAACAATTTCTTAGGTTCCATACTTGAGAGAAACTAAAATTTTCCTGCTTCATCTAAAATAAAGTAGTAAATAGAGCATTACCCCAATTCCTCTGCCTCTTCCACGCCCCCTATAACCATAGCCATGATGAGTTTGGTTAGAAGCTCCACCAGGCTGGAGAAAGTGCAACCAAATGTCAGGTCAGGGGTCCAGAATCAAAAGACAAGATTTTAAATAGAAAATCTAACATGATAAAATGCACATGCTTGCAGTAATATGTATGAGTAGTATACATGGCTAAACTTATCTAAATGTAAGAACACAGAAACAAGCAAATGGAAGCTCAATGGTTCATTGATTATCACAAGTCATGAATAATATATGGCAATTGACCGATTAAACTATAGACCAATAAGAGGCCATATCTTACTTCAGAATCTCTCCAAAAGAATGAACAAATAGTAAATGAACAGAGAAACCAAAATTTGGGCAAGTGTCTGTGCATGGATAAAAAGAGAGCAAGAGAAGATCACCCTGTGAATTGGCCGAGAAGTCGCTGGCAATGGAAGTATTGGTGGCTGAGATTCAGCAGTGACAGGCACAGACGGCTCTGGAGCCGATGTTGATGATACCTGAACCACTTCAACATCCTTATGTGGTGTTTGTGAAGGCTTGGAGGAAGCTGCTACAGTTTGTCCAGACTGCAATAATTGAGCTGGGGTTACCAGAGAAGGGACTGGTGGTTCTGTGCGGACAGAATTTGAAGAGCCAACAATTGAAGGAGTCATCTGCTGGGGTACAGTTTGGTATGACAAACTTGAACCTGAAATTGCATTAGGTTTATTGGCCAATGGTACTGCAGCATTTATATCAGAACCACCGCTGGTAAAAGGAGCTAGCGATGGCAAGTTAGCACCTAGTGTGGCAGCAGGAAGTGACACAGTAGGTGCCTTGTTTGAAACTGATGCTTGAAAAGTTTCAGGAGCTAGTGTAGCTGAAGGTGCCGGAGGTAAAATTGTTGTTGAAAGATTCAATGGAGGGGCAGAAGTAGATGTTATGTTAGGGGAACTAGTACCTACAGGTAGGAAAGCTGATGGGAATTCTGGAAAATTTGAAGGTCCAGTTGGTAATGAGGAACTAAAACTGGGAAACTGCAATGGCTGCTGCATTGATGAAAGCATCGGCTGCTGCATAGATGAAGGCATCGGCTGCTGCATAGATGATGGCATCGGCTGCTGCATAGACGATGGCAGTGGCTGCTGCAAAGATGACGGCATTGGCTGCTGCATAGATGAAGGCATGGATAAGCCAGGCGGAGGTCGAAACAAAGATTGCTGGTGTAACTGAGGAAGCCCATTTGGGGCACCATAATATCCTTGCCAATACATTGGCATAGCAAGCCCACCACCATTTGCATTTGGAGCAGGCGAAGAAGCTCCCCATGACACCACATTTCCTCCAGGTTGATACAAAGGCCCTTGAAAGTTTGACCCTGGGTGTCCAAGCTGTGTTGTATTAGGATTAGGACTAGCATCAGTCAAAGATCCACTTACAGCTGGTAAACTTGTAGATGTTGTGGCTAAGCGAGGATACTGAGACTGCAAGGCAATTCCAAAAATTAGGATATCAATGTAATTTGATGCAAATTTTGTACTCAAAAGGGCACTCATCAACCTGAATAATAGCTGGATCGGTATTTGTTGGTACAGCAGGCTGAACAGGTGGAGAAGATTTCACCTGTAAATCCTGCAGAAAGAATTGTAAAAGATGTATCAGCTTATCGGATTTGTATGAATGGCACATATATTTAATACATCTTGTGTCATATAATGACAATATCCATGAGTAAAAAGCTGGATTCGCTTCCGTCTGCCTGTTAATCTATCTACTGTTAGCATTTATCATTTGCAAGCAAGTGCAAGGAACGTTCTACAAAAGGATCAAGATAAAATAAATGCCATAAAACCTGCATAAATGACCAAATATTACAATGCTTCAAGGATGAAGCAATCCCCATATAAAACATCACAAAGAAATTAATGCCATTCTTTCCTAAGTGATCAGTAGCTATTATGAAAAGGTGCTTGAATAAGTTCTGCATATCCTACCTTGATGTCCGTCCCACGGAACAGTATATACTCATAGACCTTGTCACCTGGCAGAATTTGTGGACCGTCCTTTTTCCTTCCTTCAGTTCCGAAAGAGCGCACTGCACCACAACCACACACACAAAAAAAAAAAAAAGAGCCACACGACTAAGCCAACTTGCAACCAAAAGACATTGAAACAAGTTGTATAGCAACATAAAATTATGGAAATAATATAATTGCAGAAAGTAGAGGTGTTTGTCGTATGGCCTAGTTTAGATTTGACAGAAAACTTGACGAATCAAACAAACCATCAAAGAACTGAACAGATCTCCATCGATTCAGTTTGAATTGATCAACTTTTTACCAAGCCTCATTTTTTTCGAGAAAAACCTAACTTCAGAGTTTAATTGTCCAGTTAACAAAAACTAGCCTATAAATCCTGACAGAAACAATAAATTGGCCTGCAGAATTCCATATGAAGAACAACAAGCATAGATCACCATCAAAAATTGAGTTTGATTGAGTATCGGAATGATAAATGAAAACCAAAAACAAATTGAAGGCGCCGAAATTCATGCAACGAAAACCAAGCAGACCGATTCACTTCCGAAGCATTAGGTCAGTTTTATTCAGTCACGAGAAAACCCTACTTTCGACCTGTTTGTCACGTGCTCCAATCATGCATATAGTCTCTCTGCTGATAGGGAAAATGTGGGGTACATCTTACCACCCTTGGACCCCACAATTGCGGGAAACTTATAAATTGGGCCACTCTTTTAGAAAAAGAAGAAAGAAAAAAAAATAATATATATATATATATAAGCTGTTTCCTTTTGTGTTCTCAAATATACGGATGCCGCGTTTTTATAGAAATAAGTATGGCAATTCTTATTCTTTCCCGATGATTAATTATCCATGAAGGTAAAAAAAAAATCATGACGTTACCATTCTTTAATAAATAACGAAATCCTTTCCATAATACCGTTAGGTTCGTACCATCAAAAAGAACTGTTAAAACTTTTTTGGACGAAGCGATCAAGACAAAAACACATTTAACATGGGGTTTAATGGCACAAAGGGGCCCAGTATACATCCTTGTGGGGATTTCGGAACAGTCAAATTTTAACATCCTTACCCCCACTAGCAATGTTCGAGAGACTATTACCATGATTGAACCATTGAACCTGTAACAGCTAGGTTATAAAGCAGCAAAACCATAAATGATACAATAACGGTCATCCTCCGAACAGAACAAACAAACCGTGACAGCCACGCAACAATAAAATAATGACCCACACTCAAAAACCATCATCCAGAAAGAAAAAGCATAACAATTCAAAACCTAAAACCCAAACAGATAATCAAATTGCTTCCAAAGCACGTAAACCACACCGAAAATTGCAGAAAACATGCTTTAAGATCTCACAATCAAATTTGCATTCAATACAACATATATGCAGCAAGATAAAAACCTCATCGCAACTGAAAAATTTCCAAAACCCGAAAACCACAACACAGTAAAAATTCCATACCAATCAGTTTCTTCCCTCATCAGAACAACAATTCCCCACCCCCGCCCATCTCAATAAACATATAAACAATTAACAAAATTCACATTCTCATAAGTCAAAACCAAATAAAACCCTGGTTAAACATTATCCAGTTAAAAAATCACATTCACATGCATCAATAAAACCAGCATAATTCAGAAACATAATTATCATAACACATACTCAAATCCAACTTTAAGCCAAATCTAAACAGACCCATTTCATCAAATCAACAGAAAATTCAACCAAACAACAAATTGAGATCAATCTAAACCCAACATCAAAAATACCAACAAAGAAAACCGAATAAAAAACAAATTTTTATCTTAATATGGAAGATCTAAGAGAAACAAAGGAAAGTACCGTTTTTGAGACCAATACTGGATTCATCGGTGTTGATGTTGTAGAGAACACCCTCGTATCTGATCTCACTTTTTGATGTCAAACTAATCAAGCAACCAATGTATGAATCGGCCGCGGAACTCGAACGAGAAGCTGTGTCCGAAGCCATCATAGCCTATGAAGATTTGAAACCATACACTGTCTGTGTAAGTGTGTATGACTTTCAAAAACGCTTACAGACACGTTAGGGTTCAAGCGGTTCAGGGGAGAGAGAGAGAGAGAGAGAGAGAGGGGGGGGGATAGACTCGAAGATGAGTGAGTGTGTGTCTGATAGTCTGATAAAAACAAATATCTATATATATTATAACATTATAATATAAAAACAAATATCTATATATATTATAACATTATAATATAAAGTTCACACCCTAAAAATAAATAAAGAGATTAATTTTTATATTTCATTGCATCAAATCATCTGAAATTAATATTTGTAATCTTATAAAATTAGATTATGCGTGTATAAAAAAGTTTTACATGATAGCAAAATAACATTTTCTGATAAGAAACTTGTTTTAATTGATAATGTTTTTATAAAAAATAAATAAATATCATGTATTAGGTTTTTGTTTTGATATGCGGGTTGTTGAAGATGTGTGCAAGATGGTGGAAAGGTTAGGAGGATCTCGCAAGATAATGGAAATTAATGGTACTTTGATTATGCTTATCTGCGAAAATGATGTAGTGTCTTGCATGAAGGATTGTGTCGTATTTGTTTGTGTAATGTTACTTACAAGATCGTATCTATAGCAATTATTCAACGTCCGTGTGGCTTCGCGGAGAAGTTGATTGTCATATGTCAAAGTAGTTTTGTTTCTAAGTGGTAAAGAGGGAATGTCATGATTAAGGCTTGAGAAATCTGTCATTCAATGTGGATGACAATCAAAATTGATATTGAAAAGACATATAATGTACTGAATTGATATTTTATCAATAATATTGTTGTCTTCGTGCATAATCTAGTGGATGTGTGCTCAATCGAGGTTATGGCAACTTGGTTGATTTATGAATTCCTCAGCTGATAAGATGACATGAAGGCTAATTTTGCATTTGAGATTACAATCTCATTTTTATACCAAACGATTATGCTGAAAAAGGGACTTTGTTTCTTAGCTGCAGGTTCACAAACTACCAAAAAAAAATAGCATCTAGTGTAGAAGGGTGAACTACTACCTAAGAAGACAAAAAAAAAGTTGAGTAAAGGAAATCGAGAAAGAAAATGCAAACGTAAAAATTTGTTTGTTTGGTGCGTGTCTTGAATAATCTTTACGATAAGGCATTTATTTTTTTCCCTATTATTTACCATATAACGTAATGTAAAGTCATAAATACCTCATATACAGAGTTATAGTCTAAAATCACCTTGTAGAAAAGTTGTTGTATAACTTTTGGTCTTGATTTTATTTATGTTGTAGCCTTTTAGACTCTCATTAAACATTATCAAGACATTAATGAGACCTAATAATAGACTCCAAGTCTTTGTGGACTTGGTAGCCATGTTTAGTCATCAGTCGAGGATTGGTTTGGTCAAAATCTAATAAACTAGATCGAATTGGTCGGTTGAAACGATTGGACTGTGAACCGGTGATATAAACTGTTCAAATTACTAGTTGGATCGGTTGTGCATTTGACCTACCGTGACTCGGCTGACTCAGCCAGTTTTTTCGATGAACCATAGATTCGTCAGTTTCCTTCAACCCTGACCTGGTCAAGCAGGTTCATTTATTAAAAGTTGTGTATGCATCTTATTTGGTCACTCGGTGTCCTCTCTTATGGCATTGTCGCAAGAAAGATACATTGTTGTTGTCGTGGGAGCCTCTCACAATCACTGGCAAGGGAGTGAGAGGAAGGACATGATCGAAGACAAAACAACAAGGAAAAGGCCTTGATTGAGTTGGAAAAATAAGAAGAGAGACAATAAAAATGCAGCAGTGACGGCCATAAACGTTCAAGAGACATGGTGATGTAAGATTTTTACATATCATAAAACTATATACACGTGAGAATAATAGGATCGTTTCCGCAGGGAGTTGCGTATATCTTAAGCATTTCAACATCATTTATCATATTAAGTGTTTGGGTATAAAAGTTTGTTTGTGTAAAACTATTCTAACTATTCAACATAAAAGTAAATCGAGATGAGGTCGGGCAATTCACGCCCGGGGTTAGAGTCGTTGACCAAGCATTAAATAGTGCATTCTAATGATCGCTTAAACGGATTCTAGCTTTACTCGATATTACCACATATCGCTCAACAACATATTCGTGCCCAAATGATGTCGTGATTTCCAATGGATCATTTAAATGTCGATTTCCCTAACTATTAAACAATCCAATAGTCGATTGCATCGTTGTATTGTCGATTACCCGAACTATTAAACGATACAAAAGCTTTGAGTTCCAATATTCAAAGTGATTATCAAAACCTAAATTTCATGTCTAGAATTAAAGTTTTGCTAGATTATTATTCTAACCCTAGATTCAAAAGCATCTTTCAACATCATTTCAAATCAAAGATATAACGTTACACACAAGAATAAAATCAACATCAAGTAAAATATCGCTAAAATCACATATTTAAGCATAAAAAATAGTACATATTAACTTGATCAAGTATCTCTAATCCCAAAGGACAGATTTAGCTACTTACTTTCATAGTAGCCTTGCAAAAATGGAAGAAAAAATGAAGATTCGTGACAAGATTCATGATTCCTCTACAAATCTTGGAAAGAATCCACTTCTAACACTTTTGCTTCATGTTGTTCTCTTTAGAAATGCCCCCTCTCTCTCTAAAAATCAGAAAAATAGCAAAAAGAATGAAGAAGATCCCCCAAAAATGAGAGAAAAGCTATTTATATGGCTGGAGCTGTCAGTGCACGCTTGAGCGAGCGGAGGACGCTTAAGCGTGCGGCTAGAAAATCTTTTGTTGGCCATTGAGAAGTTGCCACGTGTGCCTTATCCACTGCAGATGAATGACTACGCTTAAGCGTGCTAGAAGCGTGGAAGGGCTCTGGCTACTGGAACTTGCACGCTTAAGCGTGCAGACTTTGATTCATGAGCTTCTTTCTTGATCCTTGTTTGTATTTTCCTGCACAAAAAGGGTTGAGTAAGACATACAAAGCATAAATGACATTAATGCACATAATCGAAGCTTTTCCATCAATAACTTGTAAAACAAATCACCAAAATGTCTAACCTAACACATGAATTAGATCACTTTTAAGCACTTATCACATGGTAATTTACAATTAGGGTTATACATTGGGGGGAACAATGGGCTTAGGCATGAGTTTTGCTTTTTCTCTCAACTTGATATTATAAACTTGTGGCCCAATTTTATCTTTTTAATTATTTATATTTATATATCAATAAATATGTCATGCCTTACATAATTTATGACATTTATTTATACATATATGTGAAAGTTAGAAAAAATTAAAAAGGCAATGCAACGGGAAAGGAAATTGAGAGAAACGAATATGCGAAAGTTAGAAAAAAATTAAAAAGGCAATGACATTTATTGATGAAATGAATTGGGAAAAGTATAAGTAAAAAAATTTGAGAGTATGTAAGAACTTTAGGAAATTTATAATTTTATCGACTAAGTCATCCGATTTAATCTGGTTTAATACCTATAGAAAATTAATACAGAGACTGAATCATCTGATTAAGTCATTTGACGAGTGACCTGATGGTTCATCTAGTAACATAATGATTCAGTACCCTTACCAAGTCGACAACCGAACTGATTTTTAAAACTATGGATTTAGTCATCAACTGAGGGTTCGATTGATCCCAACGTCAGTTGATCGTGACGTAATTGGTAGCCAAATGCTTCCCATAAGGCATAAAATAGCCTCCAAGATCATTTGGACTCTGTAGGCATGTTGAGTTTGCACAAACTATCAGTTGAGTTAACATCAAAGTGTCGGCTGATTATGCCAGATGATAACCAAGTTATTCATTTCAACTTAGTGGGAAATATATGATTTGACTACTTTCTTTTTTGTGTGAACACATACATTTCGAGATATTTGTTTACCTCCAAAGTTTAAAGACTTTATCTAGCATTGTATATCTACTCTAAAATATGTATTCTTTGGAAGGGGGAGCATTGGAAGAATTCTCAATTATGATAGGTGTTAGGCAAGGTAACTTGATATCTACTTACCTATTTGCTATATGTTTCAAGTGACATTTATCAGTGGTATTCATAGTTGTTGATCACAAGGTATGGAATCAAATTTCCTCGTGTACAGGTGCGTTGAAAATTTCTCATTTAACTTATTGATAAGTGAAAACTCCACCGTCAAAGTATTTATAAATTATCGGTCCATAAAAAACTTGGTAATATAAATCGTTTACTTATTTTCAACTATTAAAAGTTAGGGTATGAAAATGTTGTTTGTTTAAAGTGAAAGAGTAAAAGTTGTTGAAACTATCAAATGAGAAAACTATCTTAGGATCAAGTTTCACTCGTTAATCCTCTAATGTCTTTCCTTGATCAATTATATGCTCGTATTTCAATTATACGTCTACCTATCGCTATCCAAACATCTCGATGTCCCATAGATAATTGAAGATTTGTTTTTTATCTGACATTTTATATCTCGCTCAGTTAGCTAGTAAAATAGCACTGCGTTCTCATAATGTGTGTGTGTGTGATTGTAAACCTGATCGATGTCTCACAACTAGCATCTATAAATGCTTATATTCCATGTCCCTTAGATAAAAATTCTATGTTTAGCACTTTCCAAATCAAAAGATTAATTTTGGATTGAACGTCGTAAAAACATTAAGTACGAGAATAGAAACATCGATATAATAAAATATAATTTATATATAATCAGGAAGACCAAGTATTTGCATTAGAATCTATACTAACTATGCTTAATCTAAGCCTAAATGAAAAATTATTTACACATTGGTATGGCAACTTACAATACAAAGAATAAAATAACAAGATATTGCATCAAATGACTTGAACTATAATCCTCTAACGACCCACGTTGACTTGAAAGCCTTTCCCTAACTCTCTTTGTATCTTTCTTAGTTTTCTCCAAGTGAAAGAATGCCCAAATGTGAAACGAAGTCCTCTATTTTTAGAACTCTAAAAAATGAATTTTTTGATTTGCCATTTATGTGTTCTCCGAACAAATTGATGTTTCTTCGCCGTGAAGTCTTTGGAAGCTCGTCCACGTGTATCACTAAACCACCCCTATTCGTCAGGAGAAATGGAATTCGTTGCTGAAAACCTTCTCCATTCCAATACTTCAACTTTTGGGGCCTAGTTTGTCGATCTATTGCTTGGATTATGAGACTGATTTGCTTGACTTTAACTTCTTTGTTTGTTTGATTGACTCTTCATTCTTTGATGTTTAAAATACTACTAAATGTATTCGAAAAAGTGTAACAATACAAGGAATTTATATATGACCTAGCTTTGTAATATTTGCACAAAATCGGGATTTTTCATCATGTTTCTTGCAAACAAATTAATAAGTGTTCTAAGGTATGCAAGTCTTACAAAAAATTGGTGCAGGGAAATATTCATAAAAAAATATGTTTCTTGCAAACAAATTAATAAGTGTTCTAAGGTATGCAAGTCTTACTAAAAATTAGTGCAACAAAATATTCGTAAAAAAATATAGCGCACAATGCAAACAATGTTTGTGATCAATCAAATACTTTAACTCAGATGCTATAAGTTTGCATGATATATGAAAATGCAAATTCAAAATCAAAATCAAATTCTATGAATAAACATATATCAGAGGATGAGGATGAATTAACTAATTATTCAAAGTAAGATTTTAAATTTTCAAATCACGAGTTAGTTAATTCAAAATCATGATCCTCTCAGCTATATACGCTCGAGCGGGTGGTGTTTCTCTCAATTCAAGAAATTCATTTACATCAAATTCATTTTCAAATAAATCTAAGCAACATAATCAAACATACATCTAGTCGTGGATCACTACAGTCTTTTTCCATGGTTATAACATGACCTAACCGTAAAAATTCATTGTTTTTCTTGGATTCAAAATAACCTAAAAATAAGAGAGCGTTCTATATACTAGCTATTTACATCCATCACTTTTTTTTGTCTTCTACTAAACATTTTCATTCTTTGATATTTTCCTATTGAATAATGCTTGACAACTTTTTAACTATTCTTTTTCTTTTTTCGATTTGTATTTTCTTTTGTGTTGCCAAGTTAACTTTTCAATGCATTTCTTTTTATTCACAATCTCATGTTTTATTTTATTTTTCTCAACCCAACTTTAATGAAACCTTAACATAACAACTCTCTTTACCATAGTAAGAAAGAACGACATGACATTATTTTTTCTTTTATCGATTTAGGGTCAACAAAATTCAAAACAATATTTTTTTTTTTGGCTCAAAAAGGGGTACAAAAAAGTCGTTATCTCATGGGACTGGTCTTATTTGGCTTACTAGGTATACACTTATTTGAGAGATATGACCTTGATCCTTTCCATGACTTTCATACACATTTAACCATGACAAAAATCATTCAAAGCAACCATGTAAGATGCAATTGTCGATCACTAATTTATTTGGTAAAATATGAGAGTGCACACACTCACTGACTTGGTTTAAAGTAATTAAAAAAAAATTAAAATACACACTTCAATGAATATATGAAATCAAAATTTACTAATGCACAAAATTCATATTCATGTTAGCATTTAATGGTATTCAGATAACACTCAATGCTACCCATTTTAATTATCATCCATAATTTCTTAGATGTTCATGAAATCAATGTCGTGAAGCCTTTCTAGCTTGGTTTGGTCAGAATGTGCTCTTTGTTATCTGTTTGAATTAGTTGCTCTACGAGAGCAATTGATAAAGATCAAAGTCAGCATCACATAATCAAAATGCTAACAAAAGTTATTATAGTTACATAAGACATGAAGTAGTGGATTGCAATTCGACTTGATGTAGTGACTAGAGTTGTCAGAACGGGTTAGTCCGTATGGGCCGGCCTGTTAAGCCCGAATAATTATAGGGTTTAGGCCTTAAATTTTGAACCCAAATTTTTATAGGGCTTTTTAATCCGGCCCCAAAAAGACCAGTATCTATTAGGGTTAGCCTATATGGGTTGCGAGTAGTCCGTTAAATCGCATAACAAAAAAATCATAGATATTATATATATTTTTTAAATAATTCTTTACTTAGTTGATTATCAAAGTAAAAGATAAAAGTGAAAATTCAATGAGTTTTTTTTTTTTTTGAAGAAGAAAATCAATGAGTTAACACACAAATATAAAATTAATAAAAAAATTATATTTACTCGTTTCGTTGCTTATAATTTTAATGATCGGATAAATAAATATATATAACCATGACATACATAATTTATTTAAAATTTTTTTTCGTGCCGTTTTAATTTGCGACGTTTGTATGAAAATGTTTACAATTTTTTTTTGTGGTAGAAATTATTTAAACATATTAAAAATATATTTTGTAAGAAATTTTGTAGGAGTATTTTATAGTACTTTTCTATTTTAAAAAAATAAAAAATTTACTAAGCTGAGCATTTTAGCCCGCAACCCGTGTAGGGTCGGACTCAGGTAGTATTTTTTAAGCCTGTATTTCAACCAGGCTTTTTGCCCTGGCCAGATAGAGCCTGAAGTCCGTTAGAGCTGGCCTTAAACGGGTCGGGTAGCCCCGTTTTGACAGCTCTAGTAAAGTTGATCTATCAATTAATCGATTTGTTGATCTATCAATCTACATGATTTTAACGGAATAATTGATTATAATAATAAACGAGTAATAAATATCCAATCTAGTTTCTATCCAAGAAAATATTCAAAGTTGATTTTTTTTTTGACGAGGATAACAATTAATTTCAAATCAAATTAAAATATTTCAAGAACATGAATTTGCGATAATTCCATAAATTATTATGTTTTTGAGTTTGAGAAACGATTATGAGTATGAAAGATGTTAACACCTTATAATATTTGTGGTTCTTGTGAAGATCATGTATCTCGCATATTTTTGAGACAAGAGACATGTGTTCCAGTTGGTGGATATGTTGAAATTCACCTCTTGGAAGTGGTTTTTTTAGGAAAATATTATGATCACACGTGTTCCTTTTTATGAGTGAGATTATTAACTCCTTGTGTGTTGACACTGATAGTGCATCTGGTGGATTTGTCTAGGGGTTGGTTGATTGTGAGGTTTTGTTCCCAATCTTCCTCGTGTTCACCTGGGATTAAGGAATCCTAATAGGAGGTTAGATAGTTTTTAGGACTGAACAAAAATAACAATAACCGGCCCAAACCGTCTAAACCGGATGGTCCGAAAAACACCAGGTCAGTTATTTCGGATAACCGGGTTAGGCAAATGAATTGAATTGGTTTTCTTTGGTTGGTTACAAGTGGGAATTATTGGCCCAGTAAAATCCGGTTCCGCCCGATATACTTATTAGGTGTATACATGCATATCATTATGTAATTGCATATATATATATATATATATATATATATATATATATATATAACCTTAACCCATTGTTGTTACTGCGCCACTCTCTAGTTCTTTTATTCCTTCATCGTTTCTTACTTTTCCTCATCCTTTTCTAGAAACAATTTTTCCCTTCCATTTTCCAGAAAAAACCATCTCTCCCATTTTTCATCAACCATCATCCCTAATCTTCAATCATCAAACCAAAATCACAAATCTTTTTTGTAACATAAACTAAATCTCAATAGACTTTCTATGATCTTTGAAAGGTTGTACTCCTAATCACTTTTCTTAGCTCTTGAAGTGGAAGGATTTGATTATTGCTCACGTTTTTTTTTGTTAAAGAGGATTATTGCTCATGTGTTCTTAACCGAGTGAACCCACCCGCTTATCTGCTTAATTCGACAAAACCGAAGCTGAGTAAATCGAGAGAAATTTTGGGCGGAAATGGCCATGTATTTTCCAACCGTAGGCTTGGACGGATTGAGGTTTTGGGCCCAATTTCCGACCGATGTCCAACCCTAATGGTTTTATGAGGTTGTATTAGTTTTTGCTCTTTTTTTGCTATGAGAGGGAATTCTTTTCTTTTTTTGGAGAGAATTCTTTTGTGTTGTTGTCGCTTGGTTTGAGTACTTCATGTACTCATTAATTGTAAAAAAGTTTGTTTACTTTAAAATAATTATTCTTTCATATTTGTTAAATGCAATGAGAACTTTACTCGTTTAAATAAAAATACTATTTTTTAGTTTATTATTTTTTAATGAAAGTATATTTGAAAACAAGAGGAGAGTACAAATGCTTTATTATTATGCTTGACAAGAGTGATTCCTTATTTGTACGTATCTTTTGATATGATGAAGAATTCAAAGCTAAGTATATTAGATAGAAAGTATTTGTATGTTAATTGATTTTAAAGAAATAATTATTGTTGCCATGAATTTTGATAAAAACATTAGATTGACAAATAGATGATATGCATTTGATGAAAAGAAAATATGTTGAGTGCAAGAATTTGGTTGGGATGAGTTTATTTGTTTTAACTAATTGTTATAAAAAATAAATTTTAGAATTATTGCACTACTTATGTCATAAAAATCTAAGGATTTAAAAAATGTCGTGTCTATTTAACTCATTTTAAAATGAGTTTTCTTGCTTAATTATTGCTAAAAAGAATGAGCTTTAACACTGTGATGTTGTCGCAACGTGTTTTATTTGTGTGTACAGATTTTAATTTGATGAATCAACGACCATCTATAATTGCTTCTGCTTCTATATCAGCAGCTTTTGATTCCACATTAACCAAAAAGGAAATTGATCTTCGGGTTAGTTTAATCTCATCATGTGGAAATCTAGAAAGTGTGAGTTCAATTACTTCACGAAATTGAAGAGAAAAACGAAGAATCTACAATAACCACCTTCACCACCGTTTGATTGTGAGTTTATGTTTTTATAAGGTTGAATTTCAGTTTTTTCTGGATTTTCTGGGTATGTTTTGATGAAGGTCCATGAAGATGATGAAGAGGAGAGGAAGAAGAAGAAGAAAAGAAAAAAGGATTAAGTGTTGATGGTTCACTTTAAGATACTACAAACTTGCATGATCCAACGGTTCATTTTTAAAATTAATGGAGAGAGACTAAATTGACTAACGGAAACACATTTAAGGGGCCAAAACGAAACTTATATTAATTAAGGGACCAAAACGAAACCTGAAAATTAATTAAGGGACCAAATGTGTAGTTAAGCCTATATTCAATGGTTAAAACCTGAAATAGCTAATGTAATTTGAGCGATGTATGAAAACAATCTATGTAAAAATAAACACCGATTCAATCCTTTATGTAAAAATGTACACAAATTTCATCATTGTAATTTTGGATTATTCATATTTTAACTCTCACCGAGTTAAAAAAGTATTTGGCGAAGTATGAAAGTAGTCTCTCCGTAAAAAGTTAAAATATGAAGAATTTAAAATTACATGGATGAAATCTGTGTATTTTTATAGAGACCATTTTCAAATCTCTACCAAATTACATGAGCTATTTGAGGTATTAATCCTACATTCAATTAGTAGTTCTTACTTATGTAGACAATTTTTTATTTTTATTTTTTATGAATCAGATATTCTCTGTGCGCGACTTCAAACCAATCCCTTAAGTCAAATATGTCCACAACTGATGACAAAGTTCATCTTCAAGAGATCCTTTGGTCTTATCATATCATTCAAGTGCTTTTGGGTTGACATATTTTCTTTTGAAATTATCACCACTATTTTTGTTTTCTTTTGAAATAAATATGGGTTAAGCCTAATTGACTACACAAGCATATAATAATGGTGTGTTGGGTCATAAGGGGGAGGAGTCTTATTAGACTGTATCAACACATTCACTCAAATGAGTTGAACAACACATCTTCATTGAAAATCTTCAAAAATTTAATTTAAGGATCATTTCATTGATATGTTCTTTCCCCTCAACTATTCCATCCAATATGAGACATACTCATAGTTATCACAATCTACGAAGGAATAACAAAACAACAAGGTTGAAAAACATGTGCTTAATTTATGTTTATCCTATGCTAAGTAAACAAATGGTGCACATAGACGAAACAAGAAAGAGGAAACACAGAAGAAGAAAAAACTACAAAAACAGAGACATGTTTAATATAAACCTCTAAAAATATGTAAATTAAGATGAATTTTTAGTAAAAAATTTGATAACAAAAATAATATTTTGTTAAAACTTGCCAAAATATAGGATGATCCACCATTAGACCGAGTTCATATTAGACAATTCTAAAATACAATACTTGACAGTAGAAAGTAGCAATGATAATGCTATTAGAGACAAGAGTTGGTTTGTGAATATTAGATACTCTTTAGGATAGTAATATCACAATCTAACTTTCTTAATTTATGTGATGTACTCAAAGAAACTATATATTCAGAGGCAAGCACGGATTCACTTGTAGTGGATTGGGGGCAACTGCCCCCACTAATTTTTCCGTGTTATTTGTTAAATCGTTGCTATTTTAACTATTGTCTCTTTTTAAAATAATAGATTGCTTCCATTAAATGAAAATTTATACTATTAAAAGAGTTTTTCTCATAAATTTTATAAAATCAAATGTGTAAGTGCATTTGAGATAAAATTTTAAATGATATTTAACATACTTTTTAAATATAAAGACATTTTAATAACAACTTTAATTTGTAGATGTTAAGGAGACATTAATATTTCTAATATATAATATTATAATTTCAAGTATTTTGCCAAACAATGTTATTATTCTATCACGTTGCATTGCTAAAAAAATTATATGAATATCTATCGTATAAAATCTTGCCCCCGTAAGTCAAAATTTCTGGATTCGTCACTGTTCAGAGACGAAGGTAATAATAGTTAGTAGAGGAGAAAGCTAGAGAAAAAAATGGATAAAAGAAAGAAGAGAAAATGAGGGAGAGAGGGAAGGAATTGACTACCTTGTTATGGTGGGGAAGCTGGTCTGATAGCTTATTTGAAAACCTGAGATAAATAATTTCCAGTAAGTATATTGTAAAAACACGAAAACGATTATATTTTGAAACGGTAAAAAATAAATAAATAGAACTTTTAAACTTACATTGTTATTTGTTCTGAAGAGTATTTTTTATTGCAGGTTTTTACAGCATAGAACATCAAAGTGGCCCATCATATTTCGAGCACATAAACATAATAATGTATAGTAAAAAGACCTCATTTCCTTCCATCTTTCTATGTGTTTGCATTTTGTTCTTCCCCTACTTGATCTTCTCTCTAATTTGTTATCATTCTTCTCCTTTTTATTCACACAAAAAAAAAGCTTTGGCTCCCTTTGTGAGACAACCGCATTTGTAACAGTTGGAGGCATTTAGCAGGAGTGGTTATACTCCTTTGTGAAGAAATGGCAATAGAAGGTAGTTGTTGGTAAAAGATTATTCGTCTACTAAACCAAAATAGAAATTCCCAACAAACAACCCCTTAATGTCCTTCCCTGAAAATAAAAAAAAACCTTATTGACCTTCTTATTTTCATTCTTAGTATTTTTGGATGCGTTTGTTTTATTTTACAAGATTAAACAATTTGTAAAAAAAATAATTAAACAAGTATTTTCCATTTGAAATGTCGTTGGGTCAAGTGAACACACAATTTCCGACTCCATGTTTTAAATTACATAAAATTAAGTACGTGCATAGATCACCGGATAAGAGAAAAATCACTTACAAAGAAAGAAAAAAAACAATTCAAAACTCAACCATTTAAAAATACGGTTTGTGTTTAAATTCTGTCCCAAAAACAAACCGTTTGGTTGTGATTATTCGGATTTTGATCGAGAGGTAGGTAATGGCTTGTCATAAAAATTTGTTTATGCTTGTATAAACGCGTAAAATGTGCAACAATCATGGCTCTACGAAATGAATACTTTTTATAATCAGACTATATAGTTGGACGAAGCTTTGACAATTCATTTATTACTCATAAAGTCATGCTCAATAAATATTGTTTAATTTTTACTAACAATACTATACTAAAAGTTTTTTTAATATGTTTAGGAAAATATTGTTACTAACATCTTATTGACTTTCTATGTCTTTTATCTTAGTTTTTTAAAATGTTTGATTTATACACGTACTCTTTGAGAAAGAAAAGTGTATGAGAGAGTAGTATGATAACTGCGATATATTACTAATGTGATAAGAAGAGAAAGACATAGATAAAATAAGATGTTAAACATGTGTAGGAAAATATGAGGTATACAATAATACACATATATTATTATCATTATTATTATTTTTTACTAAAACGAAGTAGATTATTTTAAGTTACAAGCAATACAAATTTTATATTTTAAAAAATCCGAAAAGTCTTCAACTACTTAGAAATATAATATGTGCCCTATTTAAAATGTGTTGGGCCGGTTGAAAAAAAATGTGTTGGGCCGCTTGACTTATTTTTCATATGGAGAGTTATTATTAGCACCCTGTTTTTTGCTAATATGGTCCCTAACGAGTTTTATTTTTATTTATATATATATATATATTAACCCTTCGATTCTTAGGAAAAGGAGTTTATAGTAACCTGAAGTTCAGCAAGTGGTTTAGCTACTAACAAATATTTCCTGTATGATGAAGAGATCAGTGACATGCTAAATTATTACTCTTGGTAATTATGGGAGGCTCGACAACTTGAAGGGTGTCTTTTAGATTCCAATTGTCGAACTTGGTGACGTTTGACATAATAAATTATGTTCTAACTTCATTGCGGCACAATCAGTTCTCTCAAAAGGAATATGAAGACTATAATTAACACTTGACACATTTATTGGAAGCTTGTGACACAATCAACCCTCTTGATGTTTCTGAATCTAATCAAAGGTTGATGCAATTTGGGTATTCTCTGACATGTCAAGCTAAAGAGCGGTTGAAAACGCTTTCGAGCGTACCATTACCACTTGGGACGAGCTTAAGAGACGGTTTCTTGATAGCTTATTTCCAAAAACAAAATACTTGGATAAAAATCAAGAGATCACAAGCTTTAGTCAAAAGGACGGTGAATCTCTCTATGACACATGGGATAGGTCAGACTACTTCTTAATTGTCGTGCTACTTATGGGAAGAACCCTCCTAAAGGATGCTGATCATGGTAGTTTCAATATTTCGTGTTAAATTGGTAGGTTGTTTATTGATGATGCTTTTTGAGATTTATGTTCAAGCATCAATTTGATGTCATTTTCGACATTAAACAAAATACCTTGTTTCTTCAATATCATTTCATTTATCAGAAGTCTTTTTTTGATGTATTAAGAAGTCCACTCCTTAATGATAGAACCAAACACACATTTAAATTGTTAGAATACATTTGAACCAAACAAACATTCAATGTCTCTAAAAACAAAAAGGATAAATACGCGAACAAATTCACGACATCCAAGTTAATAATAGAAAACAAAAAAATGCCTATAAATAATGTGGACAAAATCAAAATGATCGAAATACTCATGCCTCTGTATCTGCAATGTTGACGACCTAATAATTTATTGAATTTGTTGTTGATTGAAACTTATTTGTCACTGCAAACGAAACAAACACCGCACTAAGATGAAAAATCAATCCATGTCACGTCAAGATGACGAACAAAACAATACCGCACTAGGACGAATAAAACACCAAACAAACATTTAAATTAAAAAGAAAGAAAAAAAGATAAAGAGTGTGTGATTTTGAGTTAGAAAATGACCCACAAACACCCCGTTCAGGTGAAGTTTAACATGGGAAAGGCGAATCCTTTCCCACCATGGGAAAAGTGATTTTTGACCCTTGATATATTAATAAAAATATTCAATGGTTGAGATGGACCACTTGCTACCTATTGCTAATGTTTTGGTTTTAAAATTTGTACAAAAATTATGACCCCACATTGTATTGGTTTAAGAAAATTGCTTTTCTGACATTCATAACTTCACAATGACACATTAAAGTTACCTAAAAGCCCCCAACAGTAGTTAACTACTGTTGACAAAGCTAGCAGCAGTTAATTGCCGCTGAGTCCAGCAGTAGTTAACTACCGCTACGTGCGTTCTGGGATTCAACCTCTTTTTCCATCACTCATTCAACCTCTTTTTTCATCATTCAACCTATTTTTTTCAACATTCAACCTATTTTTTCTACATTTTTTCCCTATAAAAACCCTCACATTCTCACATTTCCTCACATTCTCTCCTCCTTACTCTGATTTCTTCACATTATCTCCTCTTATTTCTTCTACAAAATGTTGGTTTGTCATCATTCGTCTTTCATTGAAATAGGCCTCTTTGAAAATTTGAAAATTTCAAGAGGTTTCTTTGAATTGGTTTTACCCAGGATTTAGGGTTTATGGTTTATGGTTTGTGGTTTTTTTCTTTGTTTTAACCCAAGCGGTAGTTAAATGTATTATTAAACAACAAGAGTGCAAAGGTGAGGAACAATTTTGAGTCATCTTGGTGTTGTCTTGTATGAGTATCTTGGAAAAGAGTATCCATAAGTTCTAGGTTCAATTTTGGGTGCTCTCAAGTCAATTGTTAATGTTATTGGTATGACAAAGGTGACTCCACCTATTAAGGAACAAATGTACGACGGAGATGATATTTTTTAATGTTATTGGTATGACGAAGATGACTCCACCTATTAAGGAATAAATGTACGACGAAGATGTTATTTTTAATGTTATATGTACGAAGAGGCAGATTTAGTTTTACCCCATTGTAAATGTATTATTATATTAATAAAATGTGATTTTATATCTATTACTTGTGTTCTTTATTTTAGTTTTTATTTGCATTTATTTTAAGATTGTATATGAAATAAAAAAATTCAAATAAAAAATGTGTATTGAAGAATAAATAAATTCAAAAAAAAATTAATTAAACCCAACGGCAATTAACTGTTGCCGGCTTTGTCAGTGGTAGTTAACTACCAATGGAGACTTTTAGGTAATTTTAATGTGTCATTGTGAAGTTATGAATGTCAGAAAAGCTATTTTCTTGTTTAATGTTATTTTATTTAATGGGCTATAATTACAATATCGGACAAATGGGCCTATTCTATTAATTTTCCGTAAAATGTTTTTTCTCTTCCCATTAAAAGTTTTACACTTTATTGTATTATAGTGGTGAAAAGATATTCTTAATATGTGGAATGAAATTCCATCATCCGCCCATTAATTTGATCTGATATTTTTTTTTAAAAATTAATAATATGAGATTGCTTAAGAAGATATTCTTAAAAAAATTAATAACGTGACATTGCATTTTTATTGATATTTGAGATTGCGTTTATGCCTGACCCTACATTAAATACTGAAAAAAAATGTGCTTAATTGGATCATTTTGTCAATTTATTTTTGATTGGATTTTTTTTCCTTAACTATTGATGTTCGTTAATTTTGTTTTTGGTACAATTGATGTTCATTATTATATTGATTTTTTTTAGGGAATTTATCACATTTTATTTATTTACATTGTCAGAATCATATAGCATTGACGTTATAATTATATTTCATTTAGGAAATATATCGTTTATAGAAAATTATATCTCAATTAATCTTGGTCCTTGGAGTAGGAAAAAAAAGCAACGGATGCATATAATGGGTAATATTTACATAGAAGCGCTTAGAAGAGATGATACAAGTCTCTTTTAACTTTATCAGGGTCCTGAGTTCAAATCTAGACTTGGACATACAACAACGTTAAAACTCTTAGAGAGAGATTGCCGACGATTCGGGTCCGACAATGCTCGAGAATTAGTCTTCGTAGTTGCGCAAAGAGGATATCTGATTTACACCAAAAAATAACGGACAACAATTACACAAAATTAGTCATTCATTATTGTAGATTATTTATTTTTCCTTTTATATACATAAACATGATTAGCCTTTCAACACAAAATTAATCCGGGGTCACAGGTTTTAAGGCTAAAAATTAGAAGAAAAAAAAGGAAAATATTGATTTTCTGTTTTTGGTGAAAAAATATTGGAATTTCAGTATAAATTAGTGGTTAGTGAAAAGTGTTAACTATATGTTTGTGTATTTTAATTATCCTATAAAACAATATTGCTTCGATATAAATATTTTGGAGTGAGATAGCTAAGTGGGGTGTAAAAAGTAGCGTTTTTAATAGGTGAGGGTGTAATTCAAATTTTGTATTATAATGCTCTAAATTCTGTTTGTTCAAACCAACACACCAAAAACAAGCTTTACCCAACCTGTTTGACCGCTAGGTGTCCTTAAAAAGCAACCTGAAAATTCCTATTGACACATTTGATAGGGCTGAAAAACATGAGTAAATTACTCAAATGTCCCTTGACAGTTAACTGCCGAATTTGATTGAAACCGACTGCAGTTAACTCCCGAGGAAAACCTCGGCAGTTAACTGCCGAAGTTCTGTTATAAGAACAGAGCATACATAGGAGTTTCCAAAACTCCATTGTTACGTTTTTGGTTCTCGTAGGTGCGATTTTCAGCCATTTCAATCACAAAAACAAGTAAGTTTTTTTAATCCTATTGCATTGTTGTTCTGTGGTTGAATTGTTTTTTTTTTTTTGTTAAATTTTGATTATATATGTTTTATTGATTTTATGATATGTTAGATTTATGTTTAGGTTTTATTGTTTTGACGATTTGTTGTAGAATTGTTAAAATTGTTAGAATTGTTAGGTTTAAGTTTTATGATTTTAGGATAGTTTACGTTATAATTGTTAGAATTGTTTAGGTTTAGGTTGTTATGAATTGTTATAATTGTTATAGAAGTTTTATTGAATTGTTAGGTTTAGGTTTTGATGAATTGTTGTAGAATTGTTAGAATTGCTTAAGTTTAGGTGTAGGTTTTGATGATAGTTTAGGTTTATGTTTAGGTTTTGATTTTATGGCATTGTTGTTTAGTTTAGTTTAATTTTGATCGCCAATTTTTTTTTATGTAGATATGTCTCAGAATCAGAACCAGGGTAACGTTCATGGTGATGGCAAGAAGAAAGAAAAATCGTCTGTGACATGGCACGAAATTGTCTGTGATGGTTCCGAAAAAAAGAAGGGTTCGAAGTTGCCGGTGTACAATCAGCCGAGATTGAGAAGAAGCGAGAGGACATGCTATTTTGGTCCTCAACCAAAAGAAGGTGCCCCAAGGACTGTAGCGGGCAACCCGATTGACTTGTGTGACGAGGAAGAATGAATGTAATGGCTTCTAATGCCTAATTGTTTTGGATTTTTTATGTTTTCTTCTTGTGTCGCGCACATTTTGCTTGACATTATGGTACTTTAAATAAAATCGCGTTTTGAATAATTTCGATTAACATCGCGTATTTCGATTAAAATCGCGTATTGAATAATTAAAATCGCGTATTGAATAATTTCGATTAAAAATTGCATATTCAAATAAACACTAATTAAGTCCAACATGAATTCGGTTAAAAGTTGCGCAATGAATAAATAAATTCAAAAAGTGGTAAATTCATTACATTACATTACATTACATTCAGAAATATACCTTCCAACTACAACAATTATCTTAGCTCTGAATGGGGTAAACTCAAACTCACTAAGCCGCAGGACTCCAACATTTGTCCGACATTTCTACTGTTCCATTCAAAAGATTAAATTCATGTTAAGCTTGGTTTAAATGACGGTATTCAAGTCTCAAAAGAATGAGGTCCATTCCTTGACACTTCAATACCTTCATTTAAACCAGCTTAACAAGAATTTAATCTTTTTAAAGGAACAATGGAAATGTCAGACGAATGCTTGAGTCCTGCCGTTTAACAAGTTTGAATTACCCCATTCAGAGGAAGACAATTGTTGTAGTTGGAAGGTGCATTTCCCTACCTAATCACGATCTTTTGGCAGAATCAGACTCTTGATAATATCTTCATTTGACCTCAGCAACGTTACCCGCATATCTATCCACTGGAACATGTTGTGCTCCCAAAACATGCTCTTCACGTTTTCGTCCTTCGTTAATTCCACCCAAGTGAATGATACTCTCCCCTCGTCGAGCGTTGGACGTTTATACCGAACGTATTCCACCCTTCTTGTGTCTCTGGGGTTGACTCTTTGGTTGAATTCATTGAGTTGATCCTTGAGACCTCTTAACGTTACACCAAGGCACCGAACCTTCAACCTCCGAGGTTTTCCGCCGTTGAATTGTGCATGAACGTCGATCCATCTGACCGCTGTTTCAAATCTACACAATAAGAAATTGAAAACAATCAATGAAAAACTCATTCAAACATTTCATCAAACACTTAGAGTGTAAATTATACATAAACCCTAAAAATAATAAAAATAACCCTAAAATGTTTTACCTAAAAATTTTAACATAAAAATAATAAAAATAACCCCAAAATGTTTTACCTAAAAAAAACATAAAAATAATGTAAAATATAACAAAATTATTCAACTTATATCTACTCTTAAAATAAATCATATACTCTTCTTACATGTAAATCTACTTAAAAACTAA
>Ga0228710_1001241_pt1 | contig 37516 bp, 18 predicted proteins | sample MedpolnodulmetaG_FD_177995 | JGI IMG/M metagenome (GOLD analysis project Ga0228710, IMG submission 177995) | Root nodule microbial communities from Medicago polymorpha collected in Santa Monica, California, United States - pink nodules | ecosystem: Host-associated > Plants > Roots > Nodule...
TGATATGCTGCTGATTTTCTGGTTTTGGTGCAGTAGAAACGTCTGCTTTGCTGTTATTTTTGTTTGTTTGAGTCCTAGGGTGTGCATGGTTGTTTTAAGGTTCATGTATTGGTGGGTTAGCAGCCTGCTTTTGGTCTGTATGGCGACTCTTTGGCAGGCAATTTTGGGGTTATCTTTGTATGCCTTGTCATTGGTGTATGACTTTGAATGGTGTATTGTCCCCCTTCAAGCATGGTGTAAGCTCTTTGCAACCCTTCATAAAAGGTGGATATAGGTGTCTTGTTGTGATGCTTGCAACAGAGTTTTTTAATAATATTTTAATTCATCGAGAAAAACAACAAAGATGCACGAATATGAATTGCATGTAGAATAAATGTACGCCACATTGTTTTTCTCTCCTTTTTATCTAACTAAACGGTGTTTACATAGATCTAGTTATACTTGCGTGTTTTTATGTGATTTTGACGCATGAGTGTGACATTTTTGTTTGAAGTCTTAGTGCGACATTGTTTGCTTTTTTGTCTTGTTACAATGTACAACTCAGTCAGATTGATAGATCAACTTCGATCTATTACACATTCAATCATTGGCGTAGATATCAACAATATAGATTGAGAGACATGGATATTCATGGTCACTTTGATTTTGTCTCATTTGTATGATATTAGTCTAAATGGAGGCTATAGATGTGTCTAAATGGTTGTAGAGAAAATCAAAATGAAGACTGTTCATAAGCTTTGGTGGATGTTTCCTTAAGGATTAGTATTGAGGGACATATTGTAGCATCATTTAGTAAAGTTTATAATGATTATATGCTTTCAATTGCACAAGTTGTTGTACAAAGTGAGACAAATGACTAACAATGCAAACATAATCTAAATTAAACGGTCAATTATAGAAGAAAAAATTAAAGGACCATTCCGAGAGATGACTTTCTCATTGTTTTTTTAAGTGGCATATATACTATTATTTTGCAGGTTGGTGTGCTGTGGAGAGGAAGAAAAAGATCAAGAAAGGGTTTTATCTTATTTGGCTAACTACAATATGGGTGGTGTGGAAAGCGAGGAATGATAGAGTTTTTAATAGTTCAACTTGTGGTGTGGGGGAGATTGCGGAAGAGATTAAGGTGCTGTCGTGGCGTTGGTCTTTGTCTAGGCTTCATATTTCGCCGTGTTTATTCTATGAATGGACTTGGAATCCAAGGGATTGTCTCTTGAGGTAGTTGTTCAGTTGTTGGACAGAGGTGTTGCTTGTCAGGTCGCAGTTTTGGTTCCAGTTTTCTGTTTTTCTTTGGTTAGGCGCTGCTGCTGATGGCAGGTTTTTTGGAGAGTCCCTGGCTGGTTAAAATTGAGCTGCTGAAGTGCTGCTTTGTTTTTCTGGTTTACTGCCGGCTGTGCTGCGGAGTCCTCCTTTGGGTTGCTGTTCTGTCTTGCTGGGTCAGGTTGTTTAGGCTGTTGTGTATCGTTGGTGGTCGGGGCTATTTTAACAAGGAGGAAGTGCTGTGGGAGCCTTTGTAGCGCCTCTGTCGGTGCTGAATTATGAGGCAATGGTATGGTATGCATGAGGCATTCTTTATGTATAGTACAGCCTCATCTTTTGTTAAGGAGGTGTTGCTTTTTATTTCCTCTGGTTTTCTTGTTTGAGGAAGCCCGGCTTTGGGGTTGCAAGGTGTTCCGCCTATATACGGCACCTTATTTTGTATCTTGCCTTGTTTTTCTTCTTTCTACGAGTTTATGTGCGTCTTGTACATACTTGCCATGAATAAATTTTAGCCGTTTAAAAAAAAATATATATTGCAACGTTCATATATATAACCTTCTGATTTTATCTTATTGCAATAAGGTTTCTGTTTCTCTTTAATAATCGCATTGGATTATTAAGATACTATTGATTTCTTGAATGTTTGTAAGGAATTTATGAAGACTTTTCAAAGGGGTTATATATAATGATTTCTCTATGTAACTCCCATTTGAAATATTACATGATCTATAGTCTGAGGTTGGCTGTAGGTAATCATTGAAGGTGAAAAATGAAATTCAAGTGTGGAGTATTAGTTTTATCTTTCCCCTAATCTCTATGTAACTTCTTTTTCCTTTTTTTTTCCACCTTTCTTGACACGAGACTGTTTGGAAAGGCTGCAAATATGTGGAATGCTAAAACTCATTAGGTCAGATTTACTTTGTTTGAATTTGCATTTTGAGTCTCACTTTGCATAATATATTAATTAGAAGATGTATGCCCTAAAGTAAACAAACATTTCTACCATATTAAGCTCTAATTTTGACTATTAGTTACCTTGCGCAAAAAACAAATATTTTAAGCAACTACTAAAAATGTGGTCCCTGTATTGATTTTTTTTCCATTTGGTGGTTATACTGTTGATAAGTTCAGGCCTACATTCTTTCAAAGATTGACCACTTAGCTTATGATCATTATTGTCCCATAACCCAACTTGTCCTTCATCATTCATGTACAGCCACAATGAAAAGGAAAGGAGATGGATAAAGACAAGAACCAACATATATTTATTTATTCCACATGAACGATACTTTATTAATAACAAACATTGATATTTTCTCCCCTATATTTGATAGCGTTATTACAAGGAACAACATCACATCACTCACTATAAAGTAAACAACTATATACTAATTTGAGAAACTTATGCACTTGACTTTAACCTTTTTTTACTTTGCTTGCTTCCCCTTAAACAAACATGTTTATATATAATTATTTTTAGTAAAACATAATTAAACAGTTGCTATTGGACCCAAATTAACATTTGATTCCTTAAATGCTTCAAATCTTGGTTCCTTGGCCTGAAACTTTAACCTAGCATAAAGGTTCATGTAATCCTCAAACACAAATTTTGGGTAGATTTCATTATTCTCTTCTATCAATGTTGGTGCTGGGTAGATAACAGCATCACTACCAGGGTTGTAGAATGAGGCTATAGACATTCTTGTTCCATCATTTTGTGCTATCACACGATGTTCCACACTTTTGTACTTACCATTTGTTATTACCTGTTACATTAAAAAAATAAAAAAATCAATGCTTGATATGAATCATTTGTTGTTGATTTTATATGTTTGTGAAAATGTCAATATAAATTTTGAAGAAAAAATAAATTACCTCAAGTTGGTCACCAAGGTTGATGACAATGGAATGATGCATGGGAGGAACATCTACCCAGTTACCATCTTTGAGAAGCTGAAGGCCACTGACCTTGTCATCTTGGAAAAGGAGGATGATTCCACCGGCATCGGTGTGTGCTCGGAGACCCTTTACAAGGTCTGGTTTTGGGCATGGAGGGTAGTTTGCAACCTTGGTTCCAAAAGTTGGCCCCTTTGATCCATACAAAGCCTTTTTTAGGTATCCTTTTTCTAGTCCAAGATTCTCACATAATAAGTCTAGCAGCTCCTCTGCTAGTTTCTCTAACTTCAAAGCAAATTCCTTCATTGATTTCCTGCATCATTGCCTTGACTAATTTAGAATCTCAATAAACTGAAATTTATAGCTTGTGAAATGCTGTATTTCATTTCCTATTTTTAAAATAATTATTTTGTTTTGTTAACCGATCACAGATGTGAAAAGCTCATTAGTTTCGCAAATGACTAATATCTACTGGAGAACAAGGTTGACCATCCACATTTTTTTTCCATTCACAAGACTCAAACTCGAGACCTTAATTTGTTTAATAGATCCGAGTACAATTTCACTCAGAGCCACATAATGTTGGTACCTAAGTCATCATTTGGTATTGTGTAAAATAACTTATTTATGTGTGATATGAAATGAGTGATAACTTATTTGTGGGGCAATCTAAATATTTGATATGTGTAATAACCTGTATTCATCACTGAGATCAGGGATCTCTGAAATGTTTGACTCAGGTAGGTGACGCAAATGGAAGGTACTCTCCCAGTCCATGTCTTTGACCTCAGTTTGAACAGCCTCTAGCCCTTTGGAAGCCACTAATTCCTTGAATCTTTGTTCCATGCATTTCCTGTAGTGTTCTTTGGTTAACCTCTCCACAGTGTCCATTAAGTCATGAGGTATGCCATGATTCACCAGCTACAAAAAAAAAACAAACATGAATAGAGATTTAGAGACCAATGTAGAAATTTATATCAAAGAAAAAAACTTTTATAAATTGAGTTCAAATAAGTACCTCGAAGAATCCCCAGTTTTCACAAGCATCCTTGATTTTCTCCATAGTAGCCTTTCTCTCATCACCATTTAGGTTTTCTAAGTTGATAATTGGGAAGTTATCCATATTTTTCAAAGAATTTCTTAATTTAACTCTTCTTGTATGCTTTTCTTTCTCCAAGTTTATTGTAGGTTGCTTTCTTTATGATGCATATTACAGTTCTTTATAAGGTGGTATTTATAGACCTTACACAACAAATTGTTATTTTAAATCTAATTGAATATATTTTAATAATCTGATTTGTTCAACTTAATTTTCTTAGATTTATTAATCCAAATCAGAAGTGTTTATTTTGGGTTCCTTTGTTGAATTGTCATAAACACTTGGCATGGACCCACTTGATGGCTGTTTTTTCCTCTCGAATATTTGACCAAATTCAACCACAAAGGCTGCCGCAACCGTATATTTGTTCTGTATATTTCTTTTTCTTCATTTTACTAACTGCGTCTGAAAATGATGTCTCTGAAGTTGCCTAGAAATCTCATTTCCCAAATGAGAATGTTTTTTTTTTTTTTACACACATTCATATGACATATATCAATTCTATGGTGTACAAGCGAGAAAAGCTTTGTTGTTTCAAAAAAAAACGGTGAGACAAGTCTTGCATCATACATAAACTATTTTTTTCCATTGGTTCGATGTATCTCAGCATTAAATTAAATGAAATATGATATAACTTTCTGATCCAATGCTGGAAAAGATATTGGTGTATAATGCAAGATCATTTGTTAACTTGTGCCTATTAGACAAATCCTAACACTTATATGGTTTTGATTCTCACACTCAATAAAATACTGGCTATATAGTATATTGTTGTTGGGGAGTCTGGGTCACGGGAGAAATAATGGGTATAAGAGATGAAGACTCACATCTCCTTCCAAAATTTTAAGCATTAGGTATATGGGTGACCTCTCTTATATATCCAACATTTTATCCATTAATATGCAATGTGTGACGACATAATCACTCGCATATTTAACCATTCCCTTTGAAATCCAACAATCTCCTCACCTTACAAAAACTAGTATATGGTTACACATATAACGTGTTCTTTGTCAGAGGATAATTAATCTAAGATTGGGAAAGACCGTAGCTATCCAAAAAATAGGTTACGAGTTGAATCGTTAATAATGGTACGTGCATGTTCGCCTTCATTAATCATTTAGATAGATTAGGCACTTACACAATAGAGGAGTGTTCCAAATTAAACGAAACTTTGGGTTGTTTTGGTGGATATCCTATTTTTGCAATTTGGTTTCCATTCTACTCAATCAATAAATTCATTATTTCTCTTGTATATGGACTATTGCTAATCACGAGCAAACGTTCTAGGACTTTCCTAAAAGCTTCATTACATTTCATCCCTTTAATGTTTAGCCATGCATGGGATTAACACCTTATTTCATTAGTGCACGACTCTTGATTCTAACTTAATTCATCTTCTGGTTGAATTCTCAATCTTAATCTTCAACTTAGACTTTTAGTCGGTTGAACTCTCAATTTGTGTAATGCATGGTTTTGTACCTAATTTAAAATATTTATACATTAATTATTTGTCATAATAGAATATATATATATATATATATATATATATATATATATATATATATATATATATATATATATATGAGAATAGGTGCAACTATAGTGTGGGTATGTGAATATTCTCCACATATGTTCAAAGAAATCAATATTTGCAATTTACTCCATCTATCTAGTGGATCATTTTTGTTGTTGCTGTTGTTGTTGTAACGATGTTGTTCTAGTATTTGTCTTCACATGTCAATTATATGTTGGATTGAAAACATGTGAAACTATTGATTTTAAGGGGCATTTGTTTCAATTATAGAATTATATATTTAGAAATGATATTTTTAAGAATCCTGTTATGGGCAATATTATACTCACAAATGTGCTTGGTAAGTTATATTCCTAAAAAAATAAGGTATTTATGTTTTTTTTAATGGCAAAGCTTATTAAAGTATTTATGTAGTTCAAATATATTAAAATTAAAAGTAGAATAGATAAGTAGAGGAAAATGGGTAGTTATTGGTAGTTGCATTCTATTCTCAAATATTCTCACAAGAATAAAATATTCTCACCCTTGAGAACATTTTTTGGTAACCTCGAAATGAAAATATAAAATTGAGAAGTAACGTATATCTTACTGCATAGAATAAATAATACTCGGAAATAATTTTTATAAATCGTATCAACATGAGAGTGTAATCTTTTCAATACTCCACTTACTCAAAAATATCCGTGGATAACTTTGAACCAAACACACACTCTAGGGTTAGAGTCATTGTTATTATTAGGATATTTTTTTACCAAATAGAAATTATTATATTTTTTGACTAAACCAATAGAAATTATAAATATTTTTGGTGGTCAAGCCTCTCTCATTGCATGAGGACAATTAATTTAATTATATTGTCGCTGTTGGAGAACTTGCCAATGTGAAATACCAAAAAGAAGCAAAATGCAATGTGTATATATATTACGTATTTTTCTCAACCAACAAAAATGAAAAACAAAAAAGCAAGAGGAATGGCATATATTCTTCATAGTTTACAGGGTGGGTGATAAAAATAAGATGCAACTACACTGCATGTGCTCAAAATAATTGCATATATAAAATTAAAGCAGCCTCATTCAATATTTTTCTGATATATGACAATCCAATCTTATTATATTTCTAATTATGGTCAATTACGATCATGATTGTTTAATTATTTCCTAAAATGATGGTCACATAAAAAATACTAATAAAATGATACCGATGATATTCTAATAGGTGGTAGATGCTAAAATTGCATACATGATATATTTACCAATGACACCAAGGGATAGGCTCAAATAGTTATAGATGGTCCCATATTGCGTTGCACTTGAAAGGAACTCTTAACATGCATGCATGTACCATTGTTTTATGATATCATTACTTTCTTTTGCGGTCCTGGGCCTTTCCACAAGCTTTCAAACCAAAAAAAATAAATAAGATAGATACTATTTAGATGTATAAAGAAAGTTAAACTTAATAATTTAATAGGTTAATAGTGTTTTTCACCCTTGTAATATAGGCTATTTCCGGTTTTAGCCCTTATAAAATTTTCGGTCTGGTTTCCATCCTCGTAAAAAAAAAAATTCCGGAAAATCCCCTTCCCCTATCCAACTCAGCAGATTTGCTTATGTGGCGCTGACTTGGCTTTTTTTTCTTCATTTTTTTATTTTTTTTATTGGCCACATCAGATTTTATTTAAAAAAAATCCAAAAAAAAATATAAATTCATTTATATTAATTTAAAAATAAAAAAAATTTAAAAAATTCAGGATTTTAAAAAATCTGGAAATTTTTTTTATTACCAAATTTTTTTCTTTGTATATAAAAATGGAAAAATCGTAAAATCTTCATAATTTTGTAAAAAAAAATTATATTTTTTCCAATATTTTTATTTCAAAACAGATTTTATAAAAATTCTAGAAAAAAAAATTGAATTTTTAAATCTTAAATTTTTTAAATATTAAGATTTTTTTTTCGAAATTTAAAAAAAAAATTTACGAAGATTTTTAAAAATTCTGGAATTTAATAAGTTTTTTTCTATAAAAAAAATTATTACCAATTTTTTTCTAAAATTTTAAAAATTAGAAAATAACTATAATTTTTTAAAAATTTAAAAAAATCAGAAAATATAATCAGATATTTTCCAAATTAAAAATATTTTAAAAAATTCTGGAATTTAATTCTCAAAATACAAAAAAAAGAAAAATTTCAAAATTTAAAAATATAATCAGATTTTTTTCGAAAAATTTTTCAACAAAAATAAATTTCTGGAAAAAATTTTATTTTTTAAAAATCTGGATACAAATTTAGAAAAAATTCAATTTTTTTTTTCGAAAATTTTATTCCTTAATTTTTATAAAATCTTTTTCAAAATTAAAATATTGGAAAAAAAATATTTTTTCTTTACAAAATTATGAAGATTTTTCCATTTTTTGCTTTTTTATATACAAAGAAAAAAATTTGGTAATAAAAAAAATTTCCAGAATTTTTTAAATTAATATAAATGAATTTATATTTTTTTTGGATTTTTTTAAAATAAAATATGATGTGGTCAATAAAAAAATGAAAAAAAAACCAAGTCAGCGCCACATAAGCAAATCTGCTGAGTTGGATGGGGGAAGGGGGTTTTCTGGAAAAAAAAAAATTTACGAGGATGGAAACTAGACCGAAAATTTTATAAGGGCTAAAACCGGAAATGGCCTATATTACAGGGGTGAAAAATACTATTAACTCTAATGTAATTTAAAAACAATTTGTATTTCAATGTTAAATGAATATTTTGATATAGTTTTAAATTTCATATATTAAAATAGAAAAGAATTAACTAACAAGTTCCACAATATTTCATCAAGAAAAAAAAAATTAGAAATCACTGTATGTTTTGGTGAGAAAAAGTTAAATACTATATACTCTAAAAGAAATGACCCGACATAGTCAAATTATCTCTGCAATAAATTTATATATGTTACTAGCACTACTCAAAAGTTTTGAATATGTTGTAAGTTGATAATCAACTTGCTCAAGTTTAAAAAATCACAACAATTTTATAAAAAAGCACGACAATTTGTGCACGACAACAAAATGAATGAAACAATTAACTACTGTTGAGATTGTGCTTCAATCAATCTATGTCAAATGAAAAATGATATTTAATCATTTTGTGACAATTTTTATAACAACTTTTTTTTTCATATTCACCTTATATTCTTGTTTTTTCTTGTAATTAATTTGGTTTTTGTGTTAATATCTACATTTCTTTATATATTTTAGTTGATTAAAAAAATAGTTGTTCAAATAACACTCTTCATGTCAAATACACTTTAGAAGAGTGACAGCGACGAGTCTACAATTTATACTTTTAAGGAAAGGTTAATTTCATAGGAGTCTTGAGCCAAAACTCTAATTATGATGAGTTTTTTACTTTCTACCAAAAATACATAGAACTTGAAGGATTGAAATTATACACAACATGGCAGTGATGGCCACATTTGGATATTCTTGCCGCGCATGATTGAAGATAAAATTGCCACAAAGTTGGAGAATATAAGGTTTTAATCCATCCACGTCCCCACGTTTACATTTTTATGCTTTGTTCTGACTCTGTTGATCGACTTTCTCATAAAAAGCAGCTTATATATGAGTCATAGAACCATTAAATTATTCGTTCATTCATGTACTTGCAGAATTCGGCACTCACCCAATTATCTACTACTATTTCTTTTCTGCTTCTAATTTGGACCCACAAATAAATTTCCTTTTATGATCATGTCCCCCACCACCACCACCATGGAAACTCAATATTCTTTCTTTTGGTCATAAATCAAAATCAAGACATTGTCGATAGATATTGCTTTTAAGATCTAAGACATTGTCGAACACTTGAAGTTAAACTCTAACAATTAGTCTTTAAATCAAATTAATCAATCATATGAGTTGAATCACTTAGTATGTTTCTCTTAAAGAAAAAAAAAATCACATGGTATGCTACAATATATTTCTTTCATATGGTTATGATTTGATTTTACTTTTATGTATCCATTTATATTTTAAGAAAACCAACATTACTTGATCGGAGTATAACTTAACTTAAGTCCCTTAAGCAATGTCTTGGATTTAAAGTTTGGTGAATGAAAAAAATGTTGAGGAAATAAAACATTTCATAAAGTTTTTCTTTGAAGATTAGTCGTCAATACATTGACGAATATTTCACCACACCAACATAGTTAAACAGCTTATAATTTAAAACTACCAACTAGCAACATAAGGACAAAACTTAGGTACAATTCCTTACGTGCTTTTCGTATGGTTCTTAACTAAATTCACCATGATTTCCTTAAATTCATAATTCTCTCAAAGTTTGTTATCTCCAAAAAAGTTGTATTTTTAGTTAAAAACCATACGAAAAGCACCTAAGAAATTGTACCTAAGTTTTGTCCGCAACATAATAGCTCTAAAAAATACCGGTCTCCAAAAATTGGTTCAATTGATTAAAATTAATTTGACTCATTTACCAATGACCGTTGGATTCAACTCATCTAAAAAAAATTGTCAAAAAAAAAACTTATCTAAATATTTACATGATTATAAAAAATTATAATGGGTAGTTTTTTTGGTAGATAACTATTTGTTTTATTGTATTATTTTCTAATAAAAAATGTACTTATATTATATTCATGAGGTGGTAATGTTTGTATAGATTACCTATAATTTAAGAGACAAGGGTCGGTTTTGTTAACCCGTTAGGGTTGGTGGTTCGATTAACTCGAAAGGGTTTGGTTTTTAACGTATTGGACTCATCCCTCGATCTGAGTTCTTACGCGTCTGTTGGAAACCGTTTTGTTTGGTGGTCTGGCCTTCGATTCTCTGTTGTTTCCAGAACTGTTGAGTTTTGCAGGTTTCAAGGAGTTATGACTGTCTATACTTTGGTACTTGCTTGAAAGAGCTTTCACGCTTGCTGCTTGTTCAGGGAGCTGTTGGCACTTGGATTCGTTACCGTGCTGGCGGTCGATCCATTCGCCATTTTTAATCCTAACTATTTGTGCAGAGTTCGCTTTTCATTTTTTTTAGCTTGGTTTCGTGCCCGTACGCGGGTTCGCTGGGTTGCGCCTGTGACTAGTGAATTTTTGTTAGAATAGATTAGGACTGGTCCTTTTGTTATGGTTTATCATGATGTATTCTCATATAAATTGTACCTGAGTCAGGTCTCATGCCCCCCGGTCTTTGTATCTTTCTTTTTATTTTAATTTAATTTTCGTTTTGCATAAAAAGAAAAAGAGAGAGAGAGACAAACGTTAGTATAACTTAACTTGAATCCTTTGATCAATATCTTGATTCTAGTTCCGTGAATGAAAAAAATGCTATGGAAATAAAACATTTCACTATGTTTCTTATCGAAGAGTAATCATTAACAAATCAACGAATAATTCACAGCGATAATTAAAAGAAATTATAATTTGAAACTGACAACTAGCAACATAATACCTCTAAAAAGGACCATGGACTTAAAAGCTTACGGAATTAATGAAGTACTTTAATTGGTTAGTGACACAACCTTGTATTTGTGTACAAAAATACACCTCTATTATTGTCCAAAAAAATGACCAAAAAGAAAATATTGTTCACCCTATTTTTATGTTTTGAGTTGGTTTGTACTATGAAGTATGAACTTCATGAATGTAAATGAGGTGATCTTCCATTACCCGTGAATATTATGCGTGTATTTACTTGATTAGTCTTGAAAGAATATTAACCAATAAAAAAAAATTTGAGGAGTGCTAAGAATATTTATTGTAACATTTTTTTAATGCTTACTCTTTTATTAACTGAAACTATATATATAAGTGGTTAACTACTTAAATTAAACTTTAATGGTTAATAAGATATTCTAAGTGGTTAATAAATAACTAATACCATACATTTTTTCGGCTAATGAATTCTCTAATTGATTAATGATGCAAATTCGTATTTGTGTTATAAAAATACTCATCTATTTTTCTAAAAAAAAAAATAGACAAAAGAAGTGCTTCTCACCGTACAATCCAGTGAACAATACATATAGTGTCAGAAGTTGTCAACTTAGGTGTTCATGTAATAGTTTGGTAAGAAATCAAGATGATATATTTTCAATTTTCAATTGATGATTTCAAACTTAGTGAGAGCTATTTTTATCTCTCACTTGGTAATTGAAAATCACACCCCTCTGAATTTAATAATCATGATGAAAAAAATACCCATTTTTTTAAAGTTTGGATGGTCAAATTTAAATAAAACATTGTTTTTCACCGTTACGATGGATAAATTCGGAAAAAAAAATCCGATCAAAAATGGTTTTAAGAATCATGGGTGGAAAAATAAGCTCCCTTCAAATTTTGTCTCTAAAATAAGACAATTTATTTTTCCAAACCTCCACACCTGGTTCAAAAACATATCCATTTTCGAAACTATATTTTTAGAGAGTATATTGTGAAACTTTAATTGCACAACAGAAATGAGAAACGCGCATCTGAAGTGACATTCATCGCAATTTTTAAAAGGTCAAATTCTAAGCTTCTGCGGCGACACGGGTTTGCAACGTGAGTTTGGTAAATTTAACGCTAAAGCAAAAACATGCTATTAGTTTAATACCATTGCACTGTCAATGTAAATATATTTTAAACTGCCATCAAATAAAGTCATATTTTTACCATATTATTATAATTGAACTAATATAAGAAAACTAAAAAATTGCCATTCCTTCTTCTTTTTTTGCCATTCTTCAAAGTGATCCTTGTTTGCGAACTGATCTACGACTGACCATTGTTCACGTCTCTATTTGGAATTTATTCCAGCATCTTCAAGTGCCTAGAAAAATGTCAGTGTTTGGTAATGTTTCTCTGTGTGCCTTGCAATGCCTTTTAAAAATACTTCAAACCGGTGGTGGTGATGGTCTTGAGCCAGTTTCAACTTTCAAGTATGGGCACAGGGTCACCAATAAGAAAATTGTATATAAATTATATGTTGTGAGGCCAAAATTTTTAAGTTAACAATATTTTTACCAAGAAGGTCTCTTATATTCCGTGAAAACCACCTCAAAAGAAAAAATTAAACAACACAAATTCAACTCATATCAATTTATTTTTTTTTAAAGAACTCGTATAATTTATTAAATAGTGATGAATACAAGGAGGAACAAAATCAAAAACTAGTCGACTAAAATTAGAAATGGCCGCCTTAAAGTTGTAATTCAATCCTAACAAAGCTCTAATATTCATTGCAATAAAATGAAATTCAGAAATTCCCACAGATGAAGAATGAATAGCATCCACAAGAGCTTTGGAGTCGGTCTTAAAAAATTACTTCCAGGGGTCCTAAACTTTGAATCCAAGTCATAGCTTGCCTCGCCCTCATAAACAGATAGTTCCGAATGAATCCAACTGCATATAGCAGTAACAAAATCACCATTAGAATTACACAGACAACAACCATAACCAGTTAAATACAAAGAGTGATGGAAGGCCGCATCTACATTACATTTCACAGCTGGGACCACTGGACTCTACAAACCAACGCTGCTGTTTCTGTCTGTGCATCACTACCTCTATGACGCACGTCTTGTGCTGCTATCCACTCCATCAAGAACACATTAGCGCTGATGCAAATCTGCTTTGCATCTCTGTGACAGTGGTTCCACACTTGATCATTTCGATTGTGCAAAATGCCCCATAGCAGCATCATGAATCGAGCAACCACATCAACAACTTATCTCGAGCATATATCAAGGATCACATCGGCAATATTGAAATATCTATGCATTCTGCCCAGCACAGTATGCCACAGTCCCGCTTCTTGCCAACATCGAATACTCAAATCACACTGAATAAACAAATGTCAATCGCTCTCCTCCACCTCTGTGCATAACACACAGCCTGATCGGCAAGGCACATGACGCTCATTAAGCCTCTTCTGCGTTGGTAAACAACCTCTACTAATCCTCCAAACGAAATTCCTAACCTTTGGCGGGGCGTTCGCATTCCACACGATATTCCAATCACCCTCTTGCTGAAACTTCTCTTCATTCCACATAATTCTCCTCATCAATCTATATGCCGATTTGACCGAGTATATTCCACTGCTATCTTCATTCCAAACCAGTAAATCAGAATCATTAGGGGATAACAGAGGTACAGAAAGAATATTTTTGGCCACCAAAGGATGAAACAGAGAATGAACTTTGTTGGCATCCCAAACACCTTGACCTTGAACCATTAGATCACTCACATGCATATTATGAATTTCTTGATTATGAGATGAAGGCACCCAACTACTCCCATGCACCCTTAACCATGGATCCTTCATAACTTTGACCGACATACCATTCAAGAAATGAGTAGTTTGGAAAATACCTCGCCTTGAGAATTTTAGAGACTAATTTATCCGGCTTGCTCATGATATTCCACCCTTATTTTGCCAACATAGATAAATTAAAGGCTCTCAAGTCTCTGAATCCCATAGAAGAAACAGAAATACTTGCCATGGTTTGAATAAAAAGCTGAAGTCTTGGCTTAATTTCAAAAACTTCAGGTTTTTGTTACTAAAGATCATTCTTGCCACAAAATAGACTGACCTTAAAACAACAGTTTGAATCAGAAGCATTGCATCATCGAAAGGAGAAAAGGAGGATCCTGTAGATAAGCCCTAATGCACGAGTCACAACTTATTTACAAAATCGCTATTCCTAGATATGCTAAATTATAAAAATTATATTGAAAAAAAAATTAAAAATTAATGCTAGCTCGCGTCCAAAAGACAATTAATTACTATCGAGTGGTGGAACTTTCAATATGTACAAGTACAAATGCCTCTGAACTTTCTCACTTTTACTCAAATATTATTATGAACACAATTTTACTTTGAATGATCTATAGAGTATAGTCAACAGTCCAACATAGAGCATTATCTCCATCATAATATGGTACATGCAGGCTGGTTCCCTTTTGCCAGATCAAAACTTAATTTCAACCTTTACTTAACGTATGAAAACTGCATTCTTAACTTTGAAAATTACCAAGGTTGCTTCTGTTCTCTATCCGAACCATTTTGAATTGGAAAAGGTCCTGCAGTCCAAAATTCTCCAATCTTGTTGTCAAACAAATCGTTTCCCAGGTCATAATCCTCAGCTTCAAAATCCAAGTCTTCAAATATATCCTCAAAACCATCATCATAACCATCTTTGAAATTATCAATCTCACTAGCGTCATCATAATCAATATCACTGTCATCGGGATTTTGATTTACATCACTCAACCTGCCAAATTCTTTATCAATATTAGCCTTCCTTCTCTCTCTTCTCATTCTCTTGGACTCCCTCGCCAAGTCCATCCATTTGTCTTGTAAGGCTAAAACCTCATCCTTCTCCAATAAGTTACCCTTCTCATCAAATCGCTCTACCAGGAAAACTGAGTCTCTATGCCCTTTCAAACTCGTATAAAATAATTCAGGGTGCCTCACAACCATTCCTCTCAATTTATTTGGGAGTCCAAAATCCTTTCTGAAATGGGTCAAGTGGTCTATTAATGTCCTCTTTTCAATTGTCATTCCGAGAACCTCTCTTATAACAGCACAACATCTCTTTTCTGCTTCAATTGATTCCTTGGCCAAACTCTCAGCAGGGTTGTTATAAGGGCACACTTCTGGCACTTCTTCAAACTTTAGCAAGTAATCCCGGTGAGACCTCTTTAAATTAAGCCCCTTTCGAAGTCTCAATTGTTTGAACTTCAAAGGTCGGTCAACTATTAAATCAAGAGAATGGGACTCACGCGGAGGTAAAGGCTTTGCCAAGTTGGCATCCCACGATACAAGCTCAAGTGCACGTCCATAGGAAGTGTCGACGGTCTTGAATTTGTCTGGATGGTCATTGCACAAGCGAGATCTGAAATTAGGAGGAAGACCAAGATCAGGAGCAAGGTGAACCAACTTTGCCAGTAGTAACCGGCGGTGAGAAGATAGCATAAGAAGCTTTTGGAGTTTGTTTGCCAGTACTGTTGAAATAGACGATTTAAGATTCATTTCCTCAGCTGCAAGTGCGGCTGCAGCCGGAGTCAAACGAACACATGGTTGAGGATATAACTTAGTAGCATTGAGAGGTGTGGGTGGCCATGGGATAGTAAACAATTCAAAAATGGATGGATATCGATGGATCATAGACTGTAAGGAACGAGGCTTATGAAGTGAAAGATAAGCCCTGCATTTGGACAGAATTTTAATAGGAAGAAAATGTTTTGGTTTAGAAAGAAGCAAAGTTTTCAGCTTTTGAACAAACCGGATTCTGTTCCTCATGACAACATGCCTGTCAAGAGTGCGGTCACGAACAGTTTTAAGTGATGAACAACTAATTGAAACAGATACATTTTTAAGGTTACAGGTTTTTGGTTTTCTATTCACAGAAAAAGATGAAGGTGTTGTTCCACGAAGAAAAGTGGAACTGAGGGAGGTTACCGGTCCGTTATTGCTGACTAAGAAAGGGTGACACAATGCCATTTTTAAGGCTTCAACCAACAATACCAAAATGAACCTGAAAATGGGAAGAAAAAAAAACTGCAATGAGATATAGAACATTCTAATTTAATAAATTTACACGACATGGAACGTTAGTTCATTTCGGATTATTTACTATTGAAGATTAAAGATGAAATTGGGATGGCAACAACAAAGACCTAAACTTGATCCAACACAGACATTTAATCAAACAGGTAAGATGCAGCATGTAGTTACTAAGCTATAAAATTTGGCAGCATATATACAGGGAAGTACCTGGTGGTTGAAAAAGAGAGAAACTTTGTTGAGGAGTTTCCTGTGCAAGTTGGGGAAGAAGAAGGAGTTGGAGATTTCCGATTCTAGTTTCTTGCAGCGAAGAATTGAATTTGTTGATTGAGTTTGTTTTTGATTGAGACTGTTTTTTTCTTGTGGTGTCTCGTTAAAATGCATTAGAAATGAAAGAAAATTTGAATATAAAAGAGGGGTAATATTTGTATTTTTTTTTTTTTTTTTAAGAGTTTCTACCGTACACGGTTAAATCAAGGTGTATTGGTATACCTATTTCATAAATCAATAAATTTTTTTTGAAGAAGTCATAAATCAATAGGTTAACAATCATTTTTATCTATTAAAGGGATATTTGTCAACTTTTATATTTAGAAAATATTATTTCATAAAAAAACAAACATCATTCTATTCTTTATAAGAATTATACTAATTTTTTAACATTTTATCGAAAAAAATAATCAATATTCACTATTATGATTAATAAAAATTAAAAAAAGTTGAATTTTAATTTACCGACACTTTTGAGAAATAAAATATAATTATTATAATTGTAACTGATAGAAAGAAAAAAAAAACATCTAAAAAAATAATTCATTAAACTATTCATTTAAACATGGGTGTCCTGATACACTCAAATTTGTTTAGTGTGCCATAAAAATTGCCATTATTTAGGGGTATTTGGGTAATATTTGTTTTATTATTTTTATAATAATTAAAGAAAACTATTTAACATATTTATATAATATAAATTTAAATAATCATCTAAAATTGAATCAAAAATTGAACCACGGATATTTATATAATATACCCACATACATGTTAAAACTCATTTGGATCTTTATACATTCAAAAGCAATTTTGACACAAGATATTTAAGAAAACATTTTTCAAACAAATCATTTTTATTGTGAAAGTATTCAAATATAAATTATTTTACATTCAATTTATTTTAAACCAAAATCAATTATACAAAATCAATATCAACTCTAAACTATCGTAGAACTAAACACGCACTAACTATAAGTTAGTTGCTATAAATATGTCTTTTTATAATTCACAATTCAATTATTTTCTTGTTCAAAAAAAACAATTCAATTATTTTCAAATTTAAATTTTGAGGAACTAAAAATCTAACAAGTAGAACTAAACATGCACTAAGTATAGGTGGGATTTAGTATGGGAAAGGCTAATTTTTTCCCACATTGGAAAAGTAAGTTTTAATCATTAGACCAAATGAATAACACACTCTTATCATACTCCCTCAACACTAGATTTTTCTCTTTTTCTCTTCAACCTCACAATCATTAACGATTTCTTGCTTTCTCTCTACCTCTACCTCCTCCTCCTCTCCTCTCTCTCTCCAAAAAACATCTTAACCACCAAAAAATATGATGAAAAATCATATATTCTTATTTTTATTTTATGGGTTTTTCATTCCTAATTTTCTAGATTTGTAATTAATTTGGTCAAGATGAAAATAATGATGAAAAATCATATATTCTGGATTTTATGGATTAATGAGTTTTTCACGTTTATTCATTTGTTTATGTTAAAAAAGTGTTGTTGATGCTAGTTATTGAGAGAAACTGGGAAACCAAAAGGTATGAATTTTGTGAGTATAAGGATGAAGAATTAAGAAAAAGATGATTCTTTTGATATTGATAAAGAAACCACAAAGCATCATATATGTGATTGTGATTACAATATAAAAGTATAAACAGAGCATATAGAAGCTGATGGAACTCTAGCTACTAGGACGAATGCACTGAAAAATTGGAATGGACAGTGTTGCGGTCCATGAGAGAAGAAGCCACGATTACAATGAGGAAAAAGCACAAAAGTAGGAGTGAAGGGTGGTGGTGGAAGATGATGTGGGAAAAATTTAGTGTTGAGAGACCATGATAAAATTGTGTTCCTTATTTAATCTAATGGTCTAAAACTAATTTTCCCATGGTGGGAAAAAACTAGCCTTTCCTGGGCTAAATGTCACCCTAACTATAAGTTAGTTGCTATAAATATGACTTTGTATAGTTCACAGTTCGATTATTTTCTTGTTCAGAAAAAACAATTCAATTATTTTCAAATTTAAATTTTGAGGAACTAAAAATCTAAGAACAAATTTTAGTCAATCTTTGTCTAAACAATCTTTTTTTGGTGGTGTCCGGGGTTCAAACCCCAGACCTTGTATATATTATGCATTGTCCTTACTAACTGAGCTTAACTCACGGGAATAGTCTAAACAAATTTCTCTCAGAAGTATAAATATTATAAAATTAAAATAAGCAACTTAAATTAAAATTGATACAATGCAGATAAAAAATGCGGATAGACAATATTTTGGTTGCATTGCCCTTTGTTTGTGCTATAAGATATTTACAAAAGAATCTCTAGAACAAAAAAAATCCACATTCATCTTACAGATAATGTAACATTAAATGAGAAAGTTAGAAGTTAAAGTATGAGATAGAAATTAGTTTATTTTGAAAATTCAGAATCTCTCATAAAAAGATGTTGAAAATTTGGAATCACGTTCACGTCTAGTTCACGATTTACATGTCACATTTCTATTTCTTCAAGAGTTATTGGTACTGTCTTTTTTTTCTAGAGAATTGGTAATTAAAGCAACTTTGTATTCAATTTTTTGAAAAATTGAAAGAAAAAAATCTAGTAAAAGCACCAACGCAAAGGATAATACAGTACAAAGAGTATAAATAATAGTGTTATCCAAAACAAATAACGTCAAATCTAGAATGTATACACAAGATTTGTTAAATTTTTTGTGCACAGAAGAAATCTCAACTCACTCTTTTTAGATCCCCTCCATTTCTTCCATTTAAAGTTCAATAAAATTTTAAAATAATTAATTATAGTATAGCTCACTTGCTATGACCCATAATTTATATTGGGCTTAATTGGATATTTGGTCCCCTAACTATTTTGTTGTTTTTATTTTGGTCCCATAAGTTCTAAAATCAACGATTTGGTCCCTTTGTTTTTGCTCCGTCGGTCAATATGGTCCCTTCCGTCAAATGCTTGTCTTTCCCGTTAGTTTTTGCACACGTGGACGATCCTATGTGGCTCCACCGTGGCACGTATATAAGGCATGGCCCATATCAGAAAATCCAAAATTAGGGTTCTTCCATTTTCAATCGCCTCTCTCTCTCTCTCTCTCTCTCTCTCTCTCTCTCTCTCTCTCTCTCTCTCTCTCTCTCTCAAATCCAGATTCAAAGTGTTGTTTCAAACCCCAAATTCGAAGCTTCCTTCAATTCAAATCTGTTCGAATTCGAATCGACACTATCTCCTTCCAATCCTCTTCTATTCGAATCTGAGAAATGTCAAATCATCTGGGTCAATCAGCTATGTCTGTAGGTTCGAATTTGAGAAAGAGAGCAATTGCGGAATGCAGGTGTGGAGAAGAAACAGTTGTTCGAACTGTTACAGATACCTACAATCCAAACTGTGGAAAAAAGTTCTTGGGTTGCAGAAACTACAAAAATCAATTTGACAGGGGTTGTAGTTTCTTCAAGTTAGTTGATAAAGAGTTTTGTGATGACAGGGATTTGAAGATTGCAAAGTTGGAGAAAAAGAATACAAAATTGAAGAATGAATTAGGGAAGACCAGATCTTGGCTTAAGATCTCAATTATTTTAGGATTATTATGTTTTGGAGTTTGCCTAGTGTTAGGAACAATACAATTATGCAAACCTAATGGAAACTTGAGTAATGTTTATTTGAAATAGGAAGATTGTTAGAAAGTTGTACTGTGAGATTGAGCCAAGTTTAAATGATGTTTTGTACTTTTGGTTGGTTGTGTAACCTGAACAAGTTTGAAATGAATGAAATATGTTGATTTGCCTTTAAATTGTTGCTTGAAATGTGATTTGAATTGAAGTTGTTGCTTAAAATGTTGTGTAATTTGATATGAAATGAAGAAAATGTTTGTGAAAGTGTAGCTTTGTATTGAACACCAAATTTGGTGATTGAAAATGAAAGATGTTTTGGACTGTCAACGAATACCAAATCATGCACTTATAATTGAGATGAAATTACTAAGCAATAGGTATGTAATAATATGATCAGTAGCAGGAACAGATGTAATCACAATAATGGTAAGTAAGAAGGACTCAAGTAAATCAAATTGCAATATTTCATAAAGTACTGATCCATACATCAAAATAAAGCTTAAACCATATCAGACACCCAAGTACTTGATCATTACTAAACTTAAGCATAATAAGTTCTAGATTGTATCCGGCACTTAGGCATAACAACAAAATATATGCACTTAGGCATAACAACAAAATATATGCACTTAGGAATTCCATAACAAAACAAGTCATAACAGACACTTCTATTGCTGGCTTGAAGCTGAACCCTTTTCTCTAGCAGACACCTTCTTCTTTTTTGGATTTCCTGGCTGTGTTGCTGAAAAATTCTGCTTGTCCTTCCTTCTCCTGGTATTTGACCGATTTGTTAAGCCAGAATGCATTTGTTGCTGGGATGACGATGTAGGTAAATTGGGAGGCTGCACTGATCTTCTTTGGCTTGAAGATGGTGCAGTTGCAGTTGCAGGTTGTGGAGGCTGCACTGATCTTCCTTGGCTTGAAGATGGTGTAGTTGCAGGTGTTCCATTAGGTACATTTGCAGGTTATGCTGGATTTTGCCTTGCTGTGCCTTCAGATGTTGGTGGAGGTGGTGGAAGCTTGCAGGTGGACTTGTTATGTCCACTATGTTTACATCTACTGCACTTTATACCCCACTTAGCCCTCTTCATCTGATTAGCATCAAGCAATTCATTAGCATCCTTGTTTCTCTTATTCTTTGGCTTGCCTGGTTGCCTTTTGATTGGTGGTGGCTGAAGATCAGCATATCCAGTTCTTTCCCATAAACACTAGCCATTAGCTGGATAGATCACACTGCTGTAGCATGCTACATACCTTTTGTTTCTTGAAACAATTTGGAACAAAATCATTGATGTTCATGTCCTGGCTCTTCATGCAGGAAATGGCATGACAACATGGTAAACTTGTCAACAACCATCTCCTACAATCACATTCCCTCATAAGTAGATTGGCAGAATACTTCTCAGTTAATGAAGCAATGCGTCTGACTTCATAATCATATTAACTTGAACGCTTAAACAAGTTAACAAATTGACAATAAATTTCAGTGTACAAATTAACCAACCAGTAACCATAATGGCAGAAACATTTAATTGGCAATAGCTATATGAGATCACATACCTAACCAACCAGTTATTGGTGTATGCAGATTCTCTTGCAATTCTTTTTTTTGATGTTAGGCAGCACTTCATCCTCATATCTAGCAATTTTTTGCCTATTTGCTTCCCACCTCTCCATCAGGTACACTCTAATTTCTTCAAACATAGTGACCACTGATTTTCCTCTAGCAATGATAATGGTGGAATTGAATGCCTCTGACATGTTGTTCACCAGAGTGTCACATAGTGGTCCACTTGTAAATCTTGACTTGCTCCAATGCCTAGCTGAGATTTTCTTCCGATACTCATATGCTCCTTCACTTATGGCTTTAATCTCATCCATAACATCATTAAATGCATTGTCATATGTTGCCTTTGCTGCTTTCCACATTAGCTCTTTTAATTTCTTACCAGGATATTTCTTCCTGAAGTTGTTGTAAAGATGCCTCACGCAAAATCTCTGATCCACTCTAGGAAGTAACTCATCCATAGCAGGCAGAAGACCCTATACCATATTAGTGATGGTTAAATTAATGAGAAAATAAACTTAAAACTGAAATTGAATAAATGAAAATTAATGAAAATGACAAAATTTACCTTTTGTTGGTCACTAATAAAAGTGTAAATCAAGCACAATATAGGTCCAACTAAGTCAGCAATGAGCTGCTCCAGAAACCATTTCCAAGATTCTTTTGTCTCCCCTTCAACCAATGCAATTGCTATTGGAAGCATTTGATCATTTGGGTCCCTTTAAAAAACACCCATCTTATCTTTCTCAATTGCCATGTTTCTTCATTTGGTATCTTTGCCAAATATAGCTCCCTTGCACAACCAGGTTTACATGTAACCCTCACCCTCCTTTTATCACTCTTCCTAAACTTCATATCCCTGCCAGAATGGACTGCATAAGTTCTCACAACATCTTGAAACTGCTTCTTAGACACAAAATATGTCCCTACCTCCCATTCATAGTCTCTAATGTTCTCAAGTTGCTTGAAGGTTGGAAACTTATGCTTGCTGCCTATATTTTCCTCCTCATCTTCAGTTTCAGCACCATTATCCAACTCATCACTATTGTACTCATCATCATCACTTAATCCTCTATCCCTCACTATGCTAGACTGACCAGGAACCTTCCCACCATTTTCATTTCTGTTAACTTGATGAGCTAAGACCTCATCCTCAAACACAGGCTCATTGCTCTTTTGTTTTTGTTTCTTTGGTCTTTCCCTTTTCTTCTTAGGCTTACTAACACTAACTTCTCCTACAGTCCAAGTCCCTTGAGTTGATTCACCAACAATTGCAGTTGATGGACCTGCTAAAACCTCACCTTCTTTCTCTACTAAAACCTCACCTGCTTTATCTGCTTCTTCAACTACTACATCACCAAAGTTATCTTCATCCCCAACCTCTTCCTCTGAGTCTCCAAAGGACACTTCCAGAGCACTATCTTCCTTTTCCACACATACCCATAAAGCCTCATCATCATCATCTTCTAAGTTAATATCAAGTCCATCCCTCACTTCTTCATCTAGACCAGTTGTAGTTCCCTCCTCACCAGTTTTGTCAACCACAGATGGGCCATCAACATTTATGTCATTATTTAATCCATCACCAAACTCAGTGGACCTATCCTTATTTGTTTCATTCACACTAGTGGGACCCCCATCAATTACAATATTCACATCAGTTACTCCACCATGTGCCCCAATGTTGGTCCCACCATTGGCCCCACCATCCATATCACCTTCTACTAGGTCCCCTTCAATTACCACATTACCCTCATTCAACTCATTTTCATGCATATTCTCAGCATTTCCCTCACTTCCCACCATGTCAACAACATTTCCTTCATCCACAACATTTCCTTCATTTTCTTCTACCACTACAGGGTACTCAATCATAAGAACACCCCCCAACACTTCACCACCCCCATTTTTCACATCATCTACAATTTCCTCTAAAACAACTCCAACATTGGGTACAAGAAAGTCATTAGCTTCACCTAAAGAGTTCAGGTTTTCAAAGGCTCGTGGGTCTACAAAGTGTATTACATAAAGATGAACCAACTTATCCATTTCTGCTATATCTTGCATCCTCCTACAACCATGGTCATTCCTCAACCTAATCAACTTTTCCTCTAGATAAGGGTCATGGTACCAAAGGCTCGTAATCATGGGGTATCCTAGTCTCATAATAGTTGCTAGCAGAGAAAAGTAACTCCAGTAATCTGACTCACATTCTAAAACAATTTGTTTTCCATTATATTTGGTATGGTGAAATTCAACAACCCCACCCCCCACCCCACCCAATGGTGAACCACAAGCATAAACCTTCCTTCCAACTATTACAAAATCAAAACAAACAACTCAACCCAGTAAACAACAAGATTAAAACGACTTGCAGTTCATTTAATTTGTAAACCTAAAACGATTAAACACTTTTTTTCGAAACCCTAACCCTAAACCAGATCCCAAACCCAGAGACCAGCATGAAAAACCAGAAACCATAACCCTAAACCAGAAATATAAACAAACCCTAAACCCTGAAGGAAAACGAAGGAGAAGACATACCTCGTCAATCGGACCATCAAAATCGGGATCTTTTGCAGCCATTTTCGTCTTCAGCTTGCGAAAACGACCTTCTTCTTCGTCTTTGATTCTTCAGTAACCCTTCGTATGCTACAATTCACTCCCGCTCTCTCTAAAACATTTTCAAGTTTCTAAAACCAGCTTCCTTTTCTCTCTCTCTATGTCCAAGAACACCTTATATACGTGCCACATAAGATCGTACACGTGTGCAAAAACTAACGGGAAAGACAAACATTTGACGGAAGGGACCATATTGACTGACGGAGCAAAAGCAAAGGGACCAAATCATTGATTTAAAACTTATGGGACCAAAATGAAAACAACATATTAGTTAGGGGACCAAATATCTAATTAAGCCTTTTTATTGTGTATGCCTCTCTTTAAATGCAATGCATGTTCATTCAATTTTTCTCATAATGTAGTGTGTTTGTTTTGGAAAAGGGAAGAAAAAATATATATAAGCACGGGGGCAAAGGATAATATAGATTATACAGAGCGTGAGAGTTATCCAAAAGGAATAGCGACAAATATAGAGCGTACATATGCCGTTACCTTCTTCTTCCTTGCAGTTACATTACACTTTTTTATCTGGTGTCACTTGTAACAGTGTAAACTCTTATCTCAGAAGAATTAATCATCAAAAAGAAAATGACTCTATTTTCATCTCTGCAAATCACCACCACCACCACCGCAACGGTTTCTTTTCTTCATCAATCTTCCTCCACCTTTCACTCTCACAATCCGTCCTCAACTATCTTGCACAAATCCCTTCTTCCAGGTTTTGCTACTTCACTCTCTATTTCCCTCAAAAAAACCAGAACACCCACTACCCGTGCTTCTCTGGTTGAAACTCCAGTTCTATGGGTTGGTAGGATCTGTATCTTCTACGCTCTTCTCAAAACTGGCTTCGTTGGATCTCCATCAAACCCGATTCTCTCAGGTTTTAACAGTTTAACCATTTTAGCATTCTTCTTTTACTGGGGTTAATTTGTTTATAAGTTAACTTCATTTTTTACTTCAGATTTGGAAATTGGTGATGCTGCTGACAATAGTGAATCTGGTGGTGACTTAGGGTTTTCTAAATGGACGCAGGTCATACTAGGAAAACCAGGTATACTTACTTACTTAGTATCGATAACTTCATGCTTCATAGCGGAACTGGAATGTGTTATTTGTATTTGTTTGTTGATACTTAATACTGTTATTGAAATGAGTAGCAATTATATCTGCTGGTGGATTAAATGAAACTGTGCACTATCCGTCTGTGTTAGTGGACGATCATATTGTAACTCGTCATTAGACTTTGCTCGGGTCTGTTTGTGTATGTAAGAAGCATTGAGTCTCAGAACCGAGACTCGCCGTGGATGGATGCATCCAACAATTTGTGAATGCAAAGAATTAGGCAGTGAGGAGGATAATAGCTATTGTAGAGAGAGAGAATCTCCAACAAGCCGGAGATTTTTTATTTAGAAATGTCAGTTCTCTAAAGCAGAGGCTGAACCATATATTGTACTACAACTACTACAAAATTGAAAAGTATACTATAGAAGACTAAGAAACTGCAACCAACAGCAGGATTGCTGCAACTTATACTTTAAAGCTTAAGAAAACATAATACCTAGCTCTGTAAACTTAACATAACAGCAGACATGCGTACTTTACCCTCTAGTATCAAGTAGTGGTGCTCCCAAAATCTACGGAACTTCATGGATCATGGTGCGATATCAGAAGAATGGACTGGGATGGACGTGAAAGGACTACAGTTGACTGGGGAAAGAAAGCCCCAGAATCACATCTCATATATAAAAGATTAAAGATCTGGTAGAGTGATTCACTAGATCTTCTGTAAGTCTCATTCAAAGTAAAATATTTTTGGCCAAGGAGTAATTTTGAAACCACAAGTGATGGAATTTCAACTTGATTTCTTACGTTTTGGTTTATGTGGGGTGGGGGTGACAAGCTTAGGGGAGACGAGGGTTGCTTTTATGGATTTGACTATGCAAATAAAGGTGGGAGGATAGGAGATGATGTTAAAGGCAAACCTAGGTTGTGCAGATCTGCAGCATCCTTATAGTTGGCAATGACAGATTTGCAAGGTGAATGCTACGGTTTCCTTGTAGAATGAAATACCCTAGTTATTTCCTCTGCCGAGTTTGGAGATTTCAGAGGCTGTTGAAAAATCATTGAAGAATCTCAAGAATGTCTTAGAGGTCCTTAAGGTTTATCATTACCTTGAACACAAGATCATGCCATTATTATCGAGGTATGAGTTGTATGCCAAATCTGAAGGCTGAGGACAGGATAACTACCGGGTGAAATGTTAACTGCAGGTATTATTAGGCCTCGTTCCAGTCCATATTCTAGTTCTATCAATAGGTCTAATTTACGGAACTCAGCAGCAGAATAGTGGCAAGATAGGTCACAGAAGATGGTGCCACATTGATATCATGTTGGAAGTATAAGGTTTTAGTCTTTGAGGTATAGATGGCAGCTCATACAGACTAATGATATTTACACTTGTACTACACTCTTAATCCTCAGTAAGGAGAAATATGATGTGGAATTGGAAACTAATCCTAACATATAACCTAAGATACTCTAAAATATTTTAAATACACTATTGACATTATAAGATATTTTTTCACACATTCCAACACTCTAAATGTCACACACTCACATGAAACTTGTCATCTATCTCATAAACTCAGCTTGCTCCTTCAAATCCTTTTTTAACTTCTGCTGTTCATGGCAAAATAAACTCACTAGCTGATCCATTTTGATTTTCGCTTCCATCATCATCAACCCCTCAATATACATTTGGATCTCCATGCTATTTTGTTTCCTTAGTGAATACAAACCTGTAAAATCACTCGAAGTAAGATATTAAATGCATGTAACTATAAAATAGAAGACAAGTTTGATAATGAAGTGTTGGATTATACTAGAAACAAAGAAAGTACGAAACATATCTTAGGCTATGGCCTAACAGCTGAGCTACTGTACCTTTGACATTACCTTCCATATTGAGCTCAACACTCAAGGATCTTACCAATGTGTCTTTTTGTTACAATGTGTGTTATTTATTTCTACTTGTTTTATTTGGTCAGCAAAGGAAGGGGCTAACGTAGGGAACCTTAAGAGCAAATGGCATCCTACAACCAAGGGTACACTGAGAAGGAACTACAGAGTCCCATCCAAGTCAGAGGGGCGACGGCTTCTTAAAGCCATTGCATCTCTACTGTCAGATGATGACCACTTTGTTGATGCCACTTCTCACAAGGTTTGCAATTTTCATTTGTCTGTTTCGGTTGCTAGTGTTTTTTAATAGAATTTTTCTCTTATCCTCATAAATTGATGGCACTAAATGACCATTGTAGGGTTGTCAAATTCGAAGAGAAAGTGCTCATGGAGAAAGTGTTTGTTGCAACAACGTGAGAGCTCTTTTTGACGAGCTACCAACTCCTCATCTCATTGTGGAGATCACACCTTTTCCTGCTGGACTTCTTAGTGACAAGGATTACACTAAAGCTGAGAAGCTTGAGAGGGTTCTCAGATCTAGTCCTTCTGTTTGAGCCTTCTTTGGTGTTTCTCATTTTCATGTATATATACTTTGCTAGCTTGTAAATATTGGCATCATGAAGAGAAATTTGTATCTGTTTTACATTTGAGTTGAATCATAATCAACATCTTTCCAAGACAAATAACATGTCACCTTATTTTGTAGAAAGCACTGAACGCGGCAAATCAGACTAAGAAAAATGATTGTCTTGTATACAAGACATTAAATTGAATATTTAATTTCATCTCATGAACTATCTCAAGAACTCAAAGAAGTGCTAGTATATTGGTAATATCAAGATACTTATATGGTTAATTTATATGAAAATATGTGTATTTAATGCATTGAAATTTTAAGTGTTTAACTTTTTTAAATAATAATTTAGAAATCAGGGTTTGGATTGACTTATTTTAGAGCTTATGCAAAACAGTCTATGCAAATAAATAAACATTAATGTATTATTTATAAGCTTGTTAAGGTAGTTTATGGAAAAACAACTTATGAATTAACAGAAAAGCTTAATTATTTGTATCAGCTCAAAATAAGCTCAATCCAAACAAGCCTTAAATTAATTGATTGTTACCATTAGAAAAGGAGATTGATCACAAAAATTTTATAAATGATTTTGTTTTTCTAAACCTGTCAAAAATTAAATTTAAGGTATCCTTCAAAAGGGCATCATATTTTTTTTCTGTCCTAGACCTTAATGTGTTGGGCCGACCTTAAAAGTGATTTTAAAAACATTACTTGATTTGGTGAGTGTTTGGAATAGCGACACATTTTGAAAAATTACAGTCGCAAACCACGTCAACGTGGAAGCCTAGTTTTAAAGCTTCTTAAAATCACATTGAAAGATACTTGAAACGCAAAATAGCGATTGAAACGCTGATCGAAACATACCATTACACATGTTTTTCTCAGACAAAATTATTCTTTTCTTTAGAATAGATTTTAACTTGAAACTAAACTTACAACTTTTATCTTCAAATGTGTTTTTTAACTTCAAAATTAGTATTTAACATTTAAAAAAAAATTAACATAAGGTTAATTAATCAATTTATGCAAACAAATAATACTTTTTTTATTCCTTCAAAAATAATACTTTTTTTTTTTGGATTCATGAGAATTACTTATTTTCCTTTTGAAAAATTGAAAATTACTTATTCAACATATGTAATTTTTTTAACAAAGACAAAGTGGTAAGTATTAGTCAAACTTAATGTGAGATGCGATATCTTGAGTTGGAATATGTGTAAAGATGTATAACCTAAGTATTCAACATTTTAATTAAGTGTCCTTAAAAAAGAACATTTTAATCAAGGGATAGTACATGAGTAAAGATTCTCTCAATTTGCTTAATGATAAATAAATATACAAAAAATATATAATGATAGGGAGTACCACTAATTAGGTTTCATCACTAATTAGGTTTCATCACTATTAATTAATTTCAAACGTGTCTTTATTTCTTTAAATCGAAGAAACGGAGAGACGAAAATCTCAGCAGAGGTGGCAGGCGAGAAGTCAATGACCTATTGTTTTCCCTCTCTTTTGTTAGGTAGGTCCCCTCACTCACACACACACACTACGAATGAAGAGTAAAACACACACACACTCACACTCTCCCTATGAAGAGTAGAAACTAATATAGTCCGTTCTTCCGTTATTCATCTCCCAAACCCTACAATTTCAACCTCATTTCGGTACGAACCCTTCAATTTTAGTTCTTTTGTGCTTTTGTTTTCGTTGATTATTACACATTACACTCACCCGGTTTCTGAAAATCAACTTTTACGAAACCCCTTTCTTGCATTGCATGTTGTTATTTTCTAATCTTAGGGGTTTTCTTATTCTTCTGCATTTCTCACTTTTCTTTAAATCGTTGTTTTGCCTCTCCGAATCTTCGTAATATTTGGGTTTCATTTTAGTTTTAAGGTATTTGTTGATTTTCTTTGGCCGTTGCCATTTTTTCAATTTGGACAACATGCACAAAATCAGCACCTTCAATCTATGTTGGCGCGTGAGTGATTTGTGTGGAGTTCAATATAACCAGCAGAACAATTTTTTATTTTTTTTTATATTTTTTTTAGAGAGAGAATTGGGGTAGCACTTAACGTAGAAAAGATGGTGAGAACTCACCTTACGTGGTTTGGGCATGTAGAGAGAATGTACGTGGATTATGCAGTAAGAAGAGTAGATCAGATGAAGCATAGTTAAATCACTAGAGGCAGAAGATGACCTAAAAAAACTTAAGAGAAACTATTAAGAAATATCTAGAGATTAATGAGTTGGATAGGGATATGATATATGATACAACATTATGGCGTCATTTGACTCATGTAGCCGACCCTCATTTAGTGGGATAAAGCTTGGTTGTTGTTTTGGGCTCCATTTTGATAAAACTTTTAAAAAAAATAATCACCGGCCCATATTAGTTTAAATCCATTTTTGTTCACTTGATTTTGTCGCACTAAATTGACTACTTATCAATTACCAGATATGTATGGTTGAAATGAAAATACAACTATTGTGCTCAACATTGAAAATAGGAGCTCCAAGAGGCAATATGTGCAATCTTTTTATTTATTGTTTGCAGATACACGAGGTGCTTTGTAGAAACACTGTTTCTTTTCTTCTGTTGTTACTCGGAGTGATTATCATAATTGGTATATGACACTAACTTATATTAAAACAATACATCTAATTTTGCTTCTTCTTGTCGCGATGAGACAATGGTGTTTGATTGGAATGATCTTCAGTAATGACAATGAGTTGTTGTAGAGAAATTTTAGGAAGTGCTTGTTTCATATGCATCAAATTGGCATTTGACTTAATTTTTTGCTGGAAAAAGTTCCACACTTTTTTGTATTTTCTTCTGAAAATATATACAACTGTAACATATCACTGAATGATCTCTTGAAATTGTAGCTTACATATCTGTGTTTTTGGCTTTCAAATATAGTATTTTCTTTTCCCGGTTGATGGTTTACAGTGGCATTTGTAGCAAAAGCAAAGAAGATGGTGAGTGTACCTGACTTTGAAGAAGCTGTTGAGCCACCAGCTTTACCTCCGTCACCTCCTGATGTGCTGTCTAGTATGGAAGCGGAACCAATAGCTCTCCCAACCTATTCTATTATCAGTAGGCCGAGTGCCGGAACCACAGGAAAATGCATACATTTGCTTGCAAATCTCTTTAAAGCTGCTGCCGATGCTACAGATGCAACCTTTTTCCAGTATAATGTATGTCAAGTGATTCTGTCATTGCAATTTCTCTTATTTGGCTTTGGCTGATTGAAGGTTTTCCAGGTTGCTATCACTTCAGAAGATAAAAGAACTGTTGAAAGCAAGGGCATCAGGAGAAAACTGATTAATAGGCTTCACCAAACATACTCTTCTGAACTTGGTGGCAAAAGCTTTGCATACGATGGAGAAAGAACTTTGTACACAGTGGGTCCTCTTCCAGATAATAAATTTGAGTTCACGGTATTTCTTGAGGAAACATTTGCAAGGTGGTAAACTCTTTATATGACTGTTGTAGCTTTGCCTTGTTTTCTAGTGTTGAAGCTTATACTGCCTTTTTAAACTCTAGCAGCAGTACTGAGAGTTTTGGTGCTAATGGAAGCCCTCACGAGGAAAATAAAAGGTCAAAACGTTCTTTTCAGTCAAAGACATTCACAATGGAGATAAGTTTTGCTGCCAAAATTCCCTTGCAGTCCATTGTTCTTTCCCTTAAAGGGATCGAGTCATATGCTAATTCTCAGGATGCATTGAGGGTTCTTGATACAGTACTGAGGCAGCGAGCAGCTAACAGGTACCCTTACATTTTGTAATGATAAAACTAAAGTGGTATCTTGAAATTTTGGCGCATGAATTTAGTTATTATGTTCATGGTCTAACTTAGTTAAACTTGAATCCTTTCTTTTGCGTGGAAAGAGGGTGTCTCTTGGTAAGGCAATCTTTTTTTCATAATGACTTGAGGAATTTCATTGATGTTGGAGGCGGAGTAGAAGGAGTTCGGGGTATTCATTCCAGTTTTCGTCTTACACAGGGAGGATTGTCTCTTAATATGGGTAGGAATGCTCCCATACTTATCATGGAATCTTGGCATCAGAAAGTTGTATTCTATTCTCGCTTATGTTCTTGATGTATTTATTTCAGATGTGTCCACAACAACGATCGTAAAACCTGGACCTGTAATTGATTTTCTCCTATCTAACCAGAGTGTGAGGGAACCTCGTTATATTGACTGGACAAAGGTGACAAACAACTAACTAAGATTCTTAACTCGGCATAAGTAATTTCCTGAAGGCATTTTTCTTTCTGGGTAATCTGTAGGCCAAGAGAATCCTTAAAAATTTAAGAGTTCGTGCTACACATCGTAACCAAGAATTCAAAATTTCGGGCTTGAGTGAGAAACCCTGCATTCAACAACTGTAAGTGCTTCTTTTTGAAGGTCAAGTGTTTACTCTTTTAACTTTAAAGCTCAGAAAAGGGAAAATAAAAAGTGATGGGTCTCATGACCGGAAAAACATGAAGTTTTCTATTTCTTCGGCAGTTTTAGTATGAAGATGAAAAATGGAGAAGACAATAACGCGGAGCAGACAGTGGATATTACTGTATATGAGTATTTCGCTAAACACCGTGGCATTGAGCTGACCTCTTCTGCTTACTTTCCATGTCTTGATGTTGGGAAGCCAAATCGGCCCAACTTTTTGCCCCTGGAGGTTTGTTGAATTCTATGCCCGAATGAACTATATCCTTGTTCTTCTTTTGTACCAATTGTATTATTTTGCTGTAACAGTTTTTCTTTTGGATCGGTTACATCTGATTATTATTTTTCCTTTTCTATTCTATTTGTGTAGCTATGTTCACTTGTTCCCCTCCAGCGGTATACAAAGGCATTATCTCCTGTGCAAAGAGCATCTTTAGTAGAAAAATCACGTCAAAAGCCTCAAGAGAAAATTGAAGTTCTGACAAATGTATGTTTATAGTTATTGATATGCCGTGTCTCTTTTTTCAATGATAATATATTTTTTTTTTTGAACAAATCAATTCAATGATAATATATTAATTAATGCTCATTAAGATTTATAGGCTATTGGAAATTCTGGCTATGATGATGATGTTGTTCTTGCGGCATGTGGCATTTCTATTGACAAGCAATTCACTCCAGTTGAAGGTCGAGTTCTTGAGACACCAAAGGTATGCATCAACTTGCTATATTCACATTTTTGCGTGCACCAGAGAGTCAGAGAATGATAATAGAGAAATCAGTGTAAAGAGTTGGTTTGTTTTTCAATTAATTTTGAGAATTGAGTGCACCCTAATACAGTTCTCTTTGAGACACAGTTGAAGGTAGGTAAGAATGAGGACTGCTTCCCCAATAATGGAAGGTGGAATTTTAAAACGAAGGTATTGCATTATTGTTTCACATTCAGAAAGTATTCAAGACTTCCTGTTTCTTATCTCAAATTTAATTAACTATTTCAGTAGTTGATGGTTCTACATTCCCTTTTTGTAGACACTTCTACAACCATCACATATTGGTAAATGGGCTGTTGTCAACTTTTCTAAACAATGTGATACTAGTTACATAACAAGGGAGCTGATTAAATGTGGAATGAGCAAGGGAATGGTATGTATTTATAGCTTGTTCTATGGTGTCAGAATATACTTATCTACCATCTTATTCTGCTTTTAATTGACTGTTTCATGTTCCTGAGTATTTACAGAATATTGAGCGGCCATTTACTTTATTAGAGGAAGAAGCACAAATGAGAAAATCTAACCCTGCTGCAAGGGTTGAAAAGATGTTTTCCTTGCTGTCATCTAAACTTAATGGTCCACCAGAGTTGATTCTTTGTGTCTTGCCAGATAGGAAAAACTGTGACATCTATGGTATTTCTTCTAGCAACGTTTTCCAGTGTTTCCTTTACGTTGATATTTTTATTCACTGTGTTCTTTGAAAATTTCAGGGCCTTGGAAAAGGAAGTGTCTGTGTGATGCTGGGGTTGTCACACAGTGCATTTCCCCTCTCAAGATCACCGATCAATACCTTACTAACGTACTTCTTAAAATCAATTCTAAGGTAGTAAAAGGCTATAGAACCATGTTATATTTAAATGCATAACATCTGTAGCTTATTTTGACAAGATAATGTTATGCATAGTCTTAAAAAATTTGTACATATATTCTTATTACAGCTTGGAGGAATAAATTCTTTGCTGGCAATAGAGCATTCTGGGCATCTTCCCTTGATTAAAGATACCCCAACGATGATTTTAGGGATGGATGTCTCTCATGGTTCCCCTGGCCGATCAGATATTCCATCAATAGCTGCTGTAAGGCTATTTTTTTTTATTTCCCCTATTTTTTATTTCCCCTATTTTTGTTGTAAACAATCAAACACAATGCTATGTTATCCTCGCAATACAACCTGTTTTGTATTTTTGGTCAGCTCTGCAGCTAATTCTAGTTATGTTGGATTTAGGTTGTTGGATCTCGATGCTGGCCTCTAATTTCAAGATATAGAGCATCTGTAAGATCACAGTCTCCTAAGGTGGAGATGATTGATTCTCTATTCAAGCCTGTGGATTATATGAGTGATGATGGTATTTTAGAAAAAAAGGATGATGGTATTATCAGGTTTGATTAAATATATTGAAATATTTCTATTTTGTACTACCTCCAACCTTCATATATAAAATCCTCTTGTAAAATTTTGTTGTCCTTTTTTATAAGACCCTTTCAAATTACAAGAAGCATTAATTATTAACAAAAATATCCCTAATTAAACAGAGAGAATCAAAGGCTAATCATTTCTCTCTGAATAATTGAAGGATACTTTAGAAAGGGAATATACGTTATTGACAAATTTGATATAAAAACTACTTTTCTTAGTTGTGCTTTGGAAAGAAATAGAATGACTATGTGGGGAGGGAAAGTTAAGATCTGTAGTGAAAGAAATAGTATTTGATAAAAATGGAATATTTCACATAGGGGGGATGCATATCATTTTGAGGTTTCATCTTGTAGCCTGGGGCATACAGAACTTTTCTTAGGAGTATTTTTTCATGCATTTTACATCTTTCATTTCTAGTTTCTTGAAATGTAATATCCAGCTTTGAGTATATTAATTTGCACTTTTATTGAGAAAGATAAAGAGATTGAAGTTAATGTACAAAACCAGAATGGAATCATCCACATACCATGAAAATTTGAAACCATGCCTGTGAGCTTTATCAAACTCCAGATACCGTGATAGAAACTGAGATTTGGTTGAAAATGAGAGAAATTGAAAGTGAAAATCTAATGCTTTTCGGAAATTGATTTCTAACTTTGGAAATTGTACGTGTAGACTCTACAACAGTATTTACATCAGTCTCAGCTTGTCAAGAAATCCATTAATCAGACTAAAACATAATCGTACATTTCCCTAACTATTTGATATTCATCTAAGAGAACAATAACAGACTTGGAATATTCTAGAGGGTAACATAATTATGCTATAATATTCTAGAAGTTCTGCATCATACAGTAAACACGGGCGCTGTAGGGATATAATAACTGTATGGGGAGGGAAAATTAGTAGAAGATTTGTAGTAAAAGAAATATTATTTGATAAAATAGGAATATTTCACATCAAGGGGAATGCATATCACTTTGAGGTTTCATCTTGTAGAATTTTTCTTAGGAGCATTTTTCATGCATTTTACATCTTTCATTTCTAGTTTCTTGAAATATAATATCCAGCTTTGAGTCTATTAATTTGCACTTTTATTGCGGAAGATAAAGAGATTGAAGTTAATGTACGAAACCAGCAATCATCGACATACCATGAAAATTTGAAACCATGCCTGCGAGCTTTATCAAACTCCGGATACTGTGATAGAAACTGAGATTTGGATGAAAATGAGAGAAATTAAAAGTGAAAATTGAATGCTTTTCGGAAATTGATTTCTAACTTTGTAAATTTTAAGTGTAGACTCTACAACAATATTTATACATGAGTCTTAGCTTGTCAAGAAATCCATTAATCAGACTCAAACGGAATCTTACATTTCCCTAACTATTTGACATTCATCTAAGAAAACAATAACAGACTTAGAATGTTCTAGAGGGTAATATAAGTATGCTATAATATTCTAGAAGTTCTGCATAGTACAGTAAACACAAGCCCTGTAGATAAGTGACAAACGAAGAAAAACATTCAACACTACATTCATCATTGTTCAGCCTCATATATTCCATAATATACTTTTCTAATATCATGTTGAGTGCTAACATAATTTTTTTATAGGGTAATCATACATGGTTTTTTTTTTTACAAGTGGTAATTGTGAAAACTGAATATATTTCAAAGTTCTGAATAATTTACAACCACTAATGTGCTTATATAGGCTAATGTAACTTGATGGGCAAGACTACTAAACTAATGGGCCCAATACACATAACCAATAATAATAATTAAAATAAATTATTTACAACACTCCCCCTCAAGCTGGTGAATGAATATCAATCATTCCCAACTTGGAAACAAATTTTTCAAAGTTATTGCTGTTCAGCCCCTTTGTTAGAAGATCTGCAAGGTTGCCTTGGGAAGAGACATATGGAGTGCAAATTAGACCATTGTCTAACTTTTCTTTGATAAAGTGTCTGTCAACTTCAATATGTTTGGTTCTGTCATGCTGCACTGGATTATGGGCTATGCTAATAGCAGATTTATTATCACAATAGAGTCTCATTGGTTCATCAATCTTTATCCTCAAGTCTTCCAAGATGCTTCTCAGCCATAGTAATTCACATATCCCCTGTGCCATTGCCCTGAACTCTACTTCAGCACTAGATCTGGATACCGCACTTTGTTTTTTACTTTTCCAAGTCACAAGGTTCCCACCCAAGAAAGTGCAATATCCTGTAGTCGATCTCCTATCCACAATTGACCCTGCATAGTCCGCATCAGTGTATGCTTCAAGTCCCACACTTCCATTCCTTTCGAACAAAATTCCTCTACCTGGGGTTCCTTTCAAATATTGCACAATTCGAAGTGCGGCTTGTAAATGAATCTCCTTTGGTTGGTGCATGAATTGGCTGACTAAACTTACAGCAAAAGCAACATCAGGTCTAGCATGTGAGAGGTATATAAGCTTGCCGACTAACCTTTGATACATTTCTTTATTAACTGCAACATGTTCTGCATTCCCCAACTTCACATTTGGATCAATTGGTGTACTTGCAGGCTTGCATTGCCAGTTTCTTGCAGATATGTATTTCTGTTGAGATATGAAAATTCCTTTCTTAGAGTGAGCCACTTCAATTCCCAAAAAATACTTTAATTTTCCCAAGGTCTTGATCTCGAACTCTTTGGCTAAGTGTTGGCCTAACAGTTTTTGCTCCTCTTCATCATCACCTGTCAATGTCATCCACGTATACCATCAACACTGTTACTCCCACTGTTTCGGAGTGTTTGACAAATAAAGTATGGTCTCCTTGGCTTTGTTTGAATCCCAAACCTACCATAACTTTAGTAAATCTACCAAACCATGCACGTGGTGATTGCTTTAGCCCAT
>Ga0228710_1001242_pt1 | contig 37515 bp, 24 predicted proteins | sample MedpolnodulmetaG_FD_177995 | JGI IMG/M metagenome (GOLD analysis project Ga0228710, IMG submission 177995) | Root nodule microbial communities from Medicago polymorpha collected in Santa Monica, California, United States - pink nodules | ecosystem: Host-associated > Plants > Roots > Nodule...
AGAAAAGTCTCGAATATTATTAATGAATAAAAGTGTGCCTCTCAGGCTACATAAGTTATGCTTATATAGTGAAAGAAATAACAAATCCGTGGGCCAAAATAAAATAAAACGTAATAATAATAGAGAATTCTAGAAAATTACTAAGATTTGGCTAAATAATAAATACTACTAAATTACTAATAAAACCCTCCTGCATCAATAAGTCTTTGTTTGGTGATGGAAAGATACCTGATTATAGTTACACATGCCTTTTCTTTTTACTTTTGTTAATAAGCTGTATGTTATCTTGGCAGGAAGATGATTTCAAGCCAATTGGCAGAACCAGAACACCACAATTAGGATATAGTGCATATAATACTTATATTCCTGCATCAACTAGATATGCAGCACTTGGTGCTCCAACTATGTATGATCGTCCAAGTTCTATTTATGGAAGTAAGCATGGAAACACTGATATTAAATTAAAATTATTAATTCTTAAAGTAGCTACATACTGACTGCTTTAAACTGTAAATTAGGGGGAGAACCTGCTCGTGGGATAAGCAAAAAGATTTTTGTTGGCCGTCTTCCCCCGGTGGCAACCACTGAAGATCTTCGCCTGTATTTTGGAAGATTTGGCCATATCTTAGATGTTTATATTCCTAGGGTAAGATTAAGATGTCAAATAAAACATATTCAACTGTTGAAAGCTGGCTAACCCATCTCTCTATTTTGATCTAGGATGTCAAGAGACCTGGTCATAGAGGTTTTGGTTTTGTGACTTTTGCGGACAGTGGTGTTGCAGATCGTGTCTCTCGAAGGCCTCATGAGATTTGTGGACACGAGGTACTTTGATTTGGATTTTCTGTTACTTTGCATCATGACCCTACTTGAATTGAATCTACATTTGCTCGTTTGGAAATGGCATTGAAATAAGTGGATGTATTTAAGATTCAACAACCTCCCCCCTCCTGCTTGCAGTGATCTACTTGGCATTACATCAGCGTGCAGCGATTGCACTTAATAATCACAACAGACATGTGCAGTAAACCTACATGATTCCTGACAGCGCAAATTTCTTTTGACATAACATGTCGAAAAATGTCCAGATGGTCTACAAAGATGATTATGTTTATTGTGTATGCACATTTGTTTAAGGCTTCATAAATTCCTTGTTCTGAAACTTGACTTACCATGTATTCCAAGTGTAATTGTATGTGTCAATCTTGGATTTATAAATGACCTTATTTCTGTGAATCATGCTCCCTTGCAGGTTGCCATAGATTCAGCCGCACCTCTTGATGAAGCAGGGCCCAGTGGGAATACTATGTTGAATAGCATGGATTCTTTCAGGGGATATGGCGGTCCGGTGAGGCCTTATTTTGATGAAAGTCCTGTGAGGCCTTATGGGAGAATGTACGATAGCCTGGACTTCGATGATGTGAGTATAGACTGTATATTCATTATCATTATTTGCATTGCTGAGAGCATGTGTGAAATTGACAATAAGCTGAAGAAAACTGGAGAGAGATTCGAGAGAATCTTAAATTTGTACTTTCTGAAATCTGAAGACTTAACTTACAAACTGATTATATACAGTACAGTATTTATAAATCAAGTTGATAGTCATAGTCAACTGTTAGATTCTGTCACTGACAGAATCTGATTATTAAGCAACAATAAGTTCATCCTAACACACTAAAGTATAGTTGGTTATAGGCTCAGTCCGCTAACTTGTTAGCCAAAGATCCGTTTTGCTAACAGAAGCAGGAGAAGAAATACAATTAAATAGCAGAAATTCAAATTGACAAATATACTTATAATACACGTGAATGTTTTTATTACTAATATGGAAAAGAAATGGTGAATTAGGTAATTTCTCTAGAATGTACCCATTTTATCTTTCTTTGGAATCTACTAGATCCATAACATGTGTTGTTTTCCATAGTACTTATCTTGCAAGTGAATTGAAATGCTTGTGTTTTTTTTATCATTAGGAAAAAGATGGATGATATATTTTTTGTAGTGAATGGACAATAAAATGGAATACTGAATCTAGTCACATGCTCCTTGCTTTTGGTTTTGTATTCTTACTTTAGTTGCTGTTTATTTATTTAGCAGTTGGGTTATGGCGTTGCTAGTAGAAGACCATCAAGAACAACAGATTGGAGGTATAGACCATACTAGGAGAGCATGGTTTTGTTGGCCGCATTGCATTGCAAATGCTACTTGGGTGCCAGGAACTGCTGTGAAGGTCTTCTATTAAGAATGGTTTTAAGTATTATCAGCACTAAGTGTTGGATTTTAGTTTATATTTATACATTGTAAACCAGATTTTTTTTTTGTACCATTGAACTTGGATCTTGTATTCTTTCACTGGTTTATAAGATTCTTCTGGTCTATCCTCTTGCAAATTTTGTTTTTGCCAGTTTAGTATGTTCAAATTTATACTCGAACTAGTATCGTGGTTAGTGACAGACCTTAAGACCTTGTGTAACATTTTTAAGAACGTTATTTCCAAAGAAAACTCGCTGTGGCTAGAGAGATACACTTCCCCTACTGTCTTCTATGGCTGTACATTGTCAAAACACCTGCTGCTAGACTTGTGCAGTGTGTCTCGATCAACAGGGTGAGTACAAATAACATGTTTATCCATGAAAAGAACAATATATAGAAATATTTAAAGAAGAAAGTTTAGCGACATAAATCACTGTTTTTATATATACAAATAAGACATAACTAGGTACAAAGAATGATGTAATGTTGAGCTTTCTAACACATGCCAATTGCATCAAAGGGGTATTAAGACGATGCAGAATGTTCTTTTTTAACCTGGTCAAAACCTATGACTTCAGGGCATGTACATGGGATCGATCAATGAGAATGGCTGCTGAAGCAGCTGCTCAGAGACCTTATCTGGGGATACTTGGGGAATGAAAATACTTTGGAAATCTTGGAAGCTTGATGTTCCTGTTGTACAGGTGTTAAGCTTCTCATACTTTCTGCTTTCAACTGTGCCCTTCTCAGTTTTTTAACAATCTTATCCATTGTTGAGGATCTCTTCTTCTCCAATTTCATCTGTGTCAAACATTATCATGGTCAGAAAGATATTACAAATTTACTAGAGCCCCTGCTGTTGTTATATACACTTGCTGCATTTATTTATATTCTGAGCTTTTTAATACTTGCAAATAGGGTGAAACCTTGTTCAATAAGCATATATCTTGCTTTTAATCAAGATAATAATATGAATACAAATTTGCATCTAATTCTAGACTCTAGATATACTTTGTATTAGAAAGTTAAGTAGACAAGTTGTAATAAAAAGAAGTACCTCGAGTTTTCGTACCGCAGCTTCAGCTTTTGCTTTCTGCAAATTCTCCCAAGCAATGATTTTGGCTTCCTCTCTCTGTAACCTGCGCCAAAGAAAGAAGTTTATGGATGGATGAATTCATAAGTAAAACAATCACATTATGCTGGGTGATATTTTGATATCTTGCTAACGATGATATAATGAACTGAAAACATTATAATAGATTTCATTTACAGACTCCAAACTGCAAAGGAGTTTCAGAAAATATGATATTTAGCATTTACAAGACATACTTGGAAGTGTCCAAGGTTGACTCTTCAATATCCCAACATGAAACTGGCGCATCAACACCATTCTCTCTCATTTCTGTTCCATGTAGTGAGTGACTTTTGGTCAATCTGGCTACATGTCTCTTGGATCCCCTGGTAACAGTAGCTTGACTGTCAACCTCCACATCTCTGACTTCTAATTTAGGATAATGACAATATTCTTGATCTATGGCTGAAGTGGCAGAAGATTTTGGAGATGAATGTGCATCATTCTCTGTTTCTGTAGGGCTCATTTGAGTACCTTTATCACATCTTGGAACCAGAGACATCTCATTATTTTCATCATGTTCCTCATCTGTACATTAAAATAACAGAAAAGTTTTAAACATATAGATTGTTGGATCTCAGACAATGTTGTCATATACCGATGCTGTGGCGTAGAACAATTTGAACAAATCGCTATTGTTTTGCGATACAGGATTAGTATAAAATATTGTCAAATAATGACTGCTATTTTTTGTGATCCCCAGTAATATATAGATGTCAACTAGTAAATACATGTAATTTACTTTTGGTGGATGCCTGCAAAATCTAGGTACAATATTATAATATTATTATTAGTATTTACCTTGAGAGGTTGGAGATGAAGGGTCACACAGCAAATCAGATTCAGAACACATGGGTTCAGTGGACATTGATGAATCCCTTACACCATTCTGGTTGAGCACAGAATTAGAATATTGCATACCATGATCAATGTCATAACCATAAACCGTACCATGTGGGTCATCATCATCATAATGGTGAACAGAAACAGCAACAGGTGCCAAAACACCAGTTGAAAAAGGTGAACTCACCATTAAGTTCCTCACAACAAAACCTTGTCTAAGCTGTTGAACAGAAGGTGAATAGTTTGAGTAAAAAGCCACTCCAGGAGGAGGAACAATTGGACCACTAATTGACTTAGGTCTACGTTGTTGATGCTGTTGTTGTTGTGTATGTGAAGTTTTTCTACTATCAGCATATGATGCTGAAACTGGACTACAAATCCATCTCTCAGCTTCATCCCATTTTGAAGGCATTGTTCTTCCACCACTGAATGGTGTTAAACCAGACATGGTGTGTCTTCTGCTGCTGTTGCCATTTGTATGCTTTGATACTCTCTCTGAGCTCCATCCTTTGTTGTTCTCATATCTTCTTGTTCTGTCTCTATAATATGGTGCTCCTGGACTTGGGAAAGAACCCATGTTCTGAGAGGAAACTGAAGCTGAAACAGAAGTAGATGAAGAAGAGTCCTTCTTGATGACACTGAGTGAGTTAGAGAATTCCATTTGTTACAAAGACAGTAATTTCAGTACTAAAAAGGAATGCTCAACATGTTTTGCCTCTATCTACTTTTGTTTATTTTATTTTATTTTTTTAACTTTTTTATATACAAATGTTAATAAATAAAGATTCAGTTATTTTGTGGATCCAACACGAGACCTCGTCTTTTTTTTGGTCAATTAGTGCGTTGGTTAAAAATTCACCCTTAAGATGAATAAATAGAGTGTTTGAGGTTCAAATCCTGACCCCAGTCGAGACCTCATCTTTAAAACCCTTTCAATTTCTCTTAACTCACAAATAGACCTGCCTCCACTAAAGGTTAGTTTTTTTTTTCTTTGCTTAAAGAGAGATGTTAGTAATAACACACATAATTTTATTACTGAAAATATACAAAGTTTTACTTTAAAATGAGTATCACTAAATTGAGAGTGGGTTGTTGCTTTTTTTACTTTTTATGTGAGGTTGATATATCATACCATACTATCATAGTGTACTTAAATCTGTTCAGATTCGTTGTGCCAAAAAAGAAACAATGTAAGATTTTGACCAGTCATGACTTAAACAAAGTTAAGTAAAGTGGTTGTGCAAAAGGACAAAGTAAAATGGGGTGACAAATAGTGAATTGGGTATTATATGAAAACTAAAGTTTTTTTTCAAGGAAATTTTTTAGAAAAGTTAGAGACTTTAGAGACTCGCATAAGTAACATATCTCAAAACTTAAAGATCGTTTATAGATAAATTATCAGATCATTTGTTAAAAAGATCCTTATATCAATAACATAACATAAATTGAACCAATGATTTGGTAGATGAATCAACTTCTTATCAACTGAGCCAACTTTTATCGAAAGTTTAGACTATACGAACTAGAAAATCAGCTGGTGATTATTATTAATCATGGTATGATTTTCTTTTTCTAGTAGGCATAATTGATGATATTTGTCGTGTTGCATTTGAACGGTGGTCGGTTTAAAATAACGTTTTGTGTTGGATTGGGGTGGACATTCTTAGAATGCGGACATGTTATATAGTGAGACGAGACACATCACGTTAGACCATACCCCAATGAATTAGGCATTTTGTTAGGACGAGAAAACATTTGGTTGAGGTTGGGATGATAAGTGCAATAAATAAAAGAGATCAAGATTGCTATAAGAGTTGACACATCTAGAACAACTTTCTTATTTCAAATTCAAAACTCTCTAATTAAGCTTGATTAATAAGTTGAAATTTCAAGTAAGTAAGAAGTATTATACTCCCTATTTTTCTTTGGGTGATGCAAACTTGTTTAAAGGCCTTATAAATGCTAAATATTTATTATAAAACATTAATTTTCAATCACTAGAAGAATGAATTGACAAAATAATTTAGACAAAATTTTCACTTTATATTCTTTAACATGTGTTCTAAAGGTACAAGTTAGCATTTCCTTTTTCCTTTTTATAAGACTACTTTACAAAAATCACGAGTATTAAGAAAAATTGATGAAGTAATAATTTTGTCACAAAAATATGTTACTATTACTAAATTGTCTTTTTTGTATATATGCATTCAATGTTATTTTCCATAAATAAGGGTATAGTTGGAAAAGAGTAATAAATACATCTACAAATTTGTAGATAGTCTTACATTTAGAGACACATTTTTTTAAATGGTCTTATAATTAGGGATGGATGGAGTTCTACATTAGATGAACAAAATAATTGAACTTAAATCATTGATGAGTTCTACAAAAGTAGAATCGTTTGAAAGAATCTAATCCACCATCTTTCTCCTTTACTAGCAATATTGGTGCACCGCAAGGAGACACACTAGGTCGGATAAAATATTTTTGAATTAATTCCTCTAAATGAGACTTCAACTCTCTGAGTTCTATAGGTTTAGTGACGCAGTTTGTTGTCCAGTTACTTTCTACTTATGCATGATCTTATGTGTATATAATATACTTCATTTTTAAATGAAATAATTTTTAGTCATATTTTACTTATCTCTGTCTCACCTATGAATTACTTTATGACCTCCTTTAAAAATTCATTGAGTTAAAACAAAAAAAGAAAGTACTATAGACCAGATGAAAAATAAAAATACGAATATTAGATAACATACAAATAAAAAGGCTTGTTACAACATGTAAGAGTCGAGATTCGAACTTGACTTGGATTCTTCACACACACATATATATATCTTAAATTTTATTCTTAGTTTGAATGTCATTGTGGCGTACAAGCGAATGCTCTACATTGTAAATCTTAGCTGAAATCTTTGGTACTTGTTTCTAATTTAACATGTACTACCATACCTTTCTATTATACAATCTTAATCATAAAAAACAAGAGTAGGATATGGACAAGAGCACCGTGAGACATATTATAGAATCCCAAGACGACCCACCCTTCCACTTGTCATCTTGAATGTAAATTCCAAATGTCTTCACATGCAGTGGGCCTGAGATTTGGTTAAATTTGATGCATAAATTTGTTTTTCAACTGAGAGGAGTTGACAAATAAATGAGAGTGAAGATTATATTGTTTGCTATACAAGGGATTATTGAGTGATTGAGTATAATTTAGTAATAATTAGCATGTGTTTGTCTGTGCGGTCACCCACCGCCAAACGTTGGTTGAAAAGTAGCTAATAGTTGCTTATGTTTGAAATCACGGAGAGACTCTCAAAATTACATAGATCTATTGTAATCTTTTAAAAATTACAATTTCCACGTCATCGTAATTCTGACATATTTATCGTGACATCAAACACACATAAAGTGTTTGAAGTTTTCACGTTAAATGTAATTGTTTTTACAAAACTACAAACGTGAGTATATAGATTGCAACACTGAATTAAACAGATAATAAAGAGTTTGAATTTTTTTTATGAAATAACCCTCTGGTTTTTAGAAGAAAAAGATTCTAGTAATTTGAAATTCAACTTAGAGGTAAATAAAATTTAATTGAAAATTAATTCATCCAAAAATTGAATCCAAAATCGAATTCAAATTCTCTCAAGTAATTTATTATTTGGTGAAGTTCATTATCTCCTTAGGTTCAATCATTTGATTAACATTTGAAATATATTTTCCTTAATAAAAAAAAACATTTGAAATATATTTGAACACTCTTCATGTATCCACCGCAATTATTTATTAATTTGGTCTAAAATAATGTGTTTTGAAACGTGTGCCATTTTTTATTTTATAATAAAAGGCCAGTTTTGTCCATCAAAAGATATACATAAACGGCAAGTGTTTAAGGTGCTGTTGTATATTAATTAATTCATATTGACATATGTAGCTACAAGAGAAAGATATGAGTAGATTCTTGGTTGTTATTTTTTGGTTTAATGTTTCCAAATTTCTAGTTCATTACATGGATAATCTTTTCCCCTTTTAGAGGTGCATCTAGAACACATATATTTGGTCGACAATGGATGCATTTGCTCCTAACTAGGATTTGAAATGCCAACCTATACAACAATATTTACTTATAGCCTTGCTTTGTTTTTTTTTTGTCAGATAGCTTAGTGGCTAGAATTCACCTTATAAGGTGAATAAGTGGGATTCCGGGGTTCGAACCCTAGCCCCTGCATATAATAATGCATTGTTCTACCAACTGAGTTATGCTCACGGGACACCTTACTTTGTTTTCTTCTTATTTCAATATAGTTTTTCCCATTAAAAAAACATATTTTGTTACATAATTTATCTCCGTGGCATCAACTCACACATGGTAATATTGCTCCTTTATCAAAATAACTACCATATTCTCAAAATAATTTGTCCCATTGAAATTTTCAATGCATCTTTAATGGTTTATTTTCAATTGTATTATTTAATTAGAGTTTTGCATGTTACTCTTAAAATATTATTTTTCACTTTATATTTATGATAAAAGAAATTATATATCAATAATTAATATAGACAATTGAGCAGTTATCTTTCTCTTTCTTTTCTATATCATATTTTCTTAATATGTATGTGCAAAGTTATCAATTGGGACAATAATTTTAGGATAAAATGAGTATATAGTTTGCTCTTTGACGATGGAAAGGTCAAATATATGTGTTGGTACAAAAAATGTCAATCTTTTACCAAATAAAGACTTCCAACCTACATATTCTCTAGGTGTAACTTCCCAATTCTATTGAGATTTCGGGAAAAGAAGTCATTGTCGTAATCATCCATAAATATGCTTTTGTATGTTCAAAGGTCCAACCTCAGCCTTAGGGTTGAAGAGTTTAGCAATGGATATTCTCTGCTTCTATGTTCACTTCAGTCGTGTGCTCTATGCTAGTGTAGGGGTTAGGAATTAGAATCATGACACACGAAATAATGTGAAAGATCTAGGCCATTAAAATAGAAACTGATGATGCTTTTGAAATTTGAAAGGAAAAAATATTAGTTGAGATGTGAAACTTGAATAAACATGAGAGAGGGGGAGAGAGAGATCCATTTCTGCTAGAGTAAAACACCATGGCGTATAACCTGCAAAATTATCAAAAGCAATATACTTACTCTTTTCCATAATAATTGTAACATTTATGTGCATTATGCTTAATTTATTATTTTTTCATTTATAATAGTGACAATACATTTATTATAGAACAAACTTTTATAAACATTTCGCATCCAATGAGGGCTATGCCCTAGGGTTTGTGCAACAGAAATCAGCCAAGCAAAACTTGTATCCAATCATTTATGAGGGCACTCCCCAGCCCCCCTTGCTTCATCATTTAAGAGGGCATCCCTTCTAGTGTTGTTGGTCTAGTATTTTATAAACATGACATCATTTCCATGTGAGGTGGACCATGGACATGATGAAGTGAAAGCAGCATATCACCCCACTTCCACTCTCAGTTTCATTTAGAGAAATGATAACTTCACACACTTTTTTGTACACAATAAACACACCGTATACATTGTTCATAAATATGCATTTTTTTATTTTTTCTTCTTTCCCTTCCCTACATCTTTCTCATTTCTATGTCAGAGGCATTTTTTGTCTTCAACAATGGTAGAATACACTTCACCCATCCCGATCACTATCGTTGTCAAGAAGATGACCGATGATGACAATTTTGCACTAAGCATTGGTGATTGATGACGACGAGGAGCCGCGGTGAAGAAAGTGTTGACGAGAAAGAGATCTGGTGTAAATATAACTTAAGTAGTAAAGATTGTAATTTTTATCACTGTAGTAAATTTTCAGAACAGAGAGTAAAAATTCAAAACAAAAAATACATTTCAAAAAGCAAAACATCTGTAATGCAATTTTTACCAAAAATTAAAAAACAACAATATTCATAAACAATTTTATATCCCGAGTTTTTTGAGTGACTAAGTTTTTGAAAGAACATTGTTATAAACACTCTTTTCAAAATTTTCTCTAAAACTCGATCTCTCATTGAATAAGATTTACGAGGATTCCACCACTTTACGTGGGATTCATTTCCATAGTGTGAGATTCACAATAATTTTATCTAATAAGAAAATGTTAAAGATAATATTGAAAATTTTTAGCGCTCATCTTTTCATAATAGAATTTTTTTTGGAAATTTAATACGCCTAATTTTGGTAATCTTAATATTTTGAGTTTTAAAAAACAAATCTATATACTAGCTCAATTAAACCGTGGTTAAATTCAAATTTTGAAAAAATTACAAAAATTTAAAACTATTCTAGATTTAATAAAAATAAAGTATTCTAAAAATCTTAAAATATTGAAATTTCCAAAAAAAAATAAAAATATTATTCTGTGTTTTTTGCACAAATATATAATTCAGAAATCTTGAAAATTTAACTTACTTGACAAACTCCTAATTATTTTTTACTTGACATATGTTAAAAGAATATTTCGGTCATTTTATGGATTTTAGAGGGTGGGATGTATATGTGGGGGTGGAAAGTAGATTCTTCCAAGATGAAACATAAGTTGGTTAAAAAAAGTTGTCATCCAAAAAGGAAAATAGTCTATGAGCCCAATTTCGATTACAAAACATGATAATTTCTTTTCCCACCTTCAGCTATTGTCACCGCACCTTCCATTTTTGACTAATATACTCTCACTATTTGGATTATATAATTTAAAATAGAGGGATGCTATTTATAGTAAAGGGTTTCATCAAGAAAGTATAGCGAAAGATTGGCAGCCGTTAGATGTGGGGCTTACTGGAAAACATGGGTTGATGAAAATGGAATAGGTTAATACAGTTGTAGATTGTTATCGCGAATGGCTCGTGAAATAATTTTTCGGAAGACTTAGTATTTTCCTTTAAAATATGTTTATAAATAAGCAAGAATCATAATCTCCTTTCATTTTAGCAGTTACGAATTGTGCTTTTAAACAAAGCAAAAAAAAAGAAGATAAAACCTATCAAACAAATATAAAATTACATTAAAAATAAAATTCTAAAAATAAAATAAATCTAATGAAATTTTTATTTTATTTTTCTATGAATATGATAAATTAATTTTTTTTTTTACAAAAGGGTCTAAATGATAGAATTTAGGATTTTGTGCGACAAAGTTTGATAAGAAGTTCCTCTTACGAGATTCATGTTTCCTGATTTTTTTTCTTTCCGGATCTTTTAGCTAAATTTTGAAGTAATCTGATCAAGTAGTCTAAAAACTGAATTTTTGATCAGGACATGACGGGAACAACTAACAATGACCTAAAACACAAGAAACACTAAAGTAGTGGGTTAGGATGGTTAACACGATTCTTTAACTTGATATCCATGTCACAAACAAGTTCAGTCTCTGTGGTGATACAGTTCAAACTATTAGCGTCGTTCCTAGCATTTTACGGGCCTTAGGTCAAGATTGAGAAAATGGCCCTCTTATATAATATATCATGATTTTTTTGTCGATAAATGATGAATGAGACATGCATTAACCATGATGGTTGACATCTATATTGTGCCGCCACCCCAAGTCACCATAATACCATAGTACAATGTTTTTGTAATCCCAATTATGTTGACACCCCAATAGTGGCATTGTTAGGACCTTGGTTTAGGGGTCCAAACTTTTAAATTTTGATTAATAATTACTTGTAGTATATTTTTGTGTCATTTCATATTTATAAACTAGTTAAACTGTTAATTTTACTAAACATTATAAATTCAATCAATTAACTTATCAGTTATCAGCTTAAAATTAGTTTATCTGCTATCCACTACAAATTTATTTGTTATAATCTAGTTTATCCACTATTTTTTATCAGACAGAGTCTTAACAATTGTCGTCAAACTATAACTTTAATTGTTGTGTAATAAATAAATGTGGCGAGAATCAAACACATCCACCACTCCATCTTAGTCGTAAAGCAATGCTAATATGTAGACCAAGTCACATATTCATTCCTTCTTGCCTTTTTATTTGTTGATTTCAATATTTATTTAATATTATTATTTGAAAAAATTAGGATTCATGTGGAAAACAGTTAACAATCAAAAAAATTGGAAAGGAAGTGACTGCCAACGGAAAAAAGACAAGAGAAGGTGAGATAATTTGGTGATAAAACCTTTGGATGAAGTGTGACAAAATGTGAGAAATTGAGTTGAACTAGTGCAATGGTAATTATCCACGGGATGCAAATTAGAAATAAGTAGAAAATTTGGTATAATTTTCAAAAAGTTAGGGCGTGCAGCTGCCTTTCCTCAAGTGCATGTGGCTCCGCCACTTGCATCCCAAAATATTGTGTGTAAAATACACCTCATCCTATATATTATCAATAAAAAGGAATGACTAAACAAAAAAAGTTTGGGGAGCCGAACAAAACCCAACAAAACTAAGTAAAACACATTTCCCTCGTACCCATCATTTGATGTTACTTATAAAAAATCACACAAAACCAAATTTGATATCCCAAGCATGAAACTTTCAAGTCATATCATTATATTATGAAATCTAAATACAAATTCATGTTCACTTTAATTTGAAACACCAAAAAGTTTCTTCAAAATAAAAAACAAATTTAGTCTCTGGGAAGGAGTAGAGATTTTGTGTTTTACGTGTTGCTTCTTTGTTTTACCTTTTACTTCTAACTTTTGCATTTTGGTCAATGAAATGATGGGGGGGTGTGAAAATGAAAGGGCTGGGATAGTGGTGTGAAAATGAAATACTGCGGAGTTGTAAAATAAAAAGGGTGAAGGGCTATTGGGCTGAAGTCTGATAAAGGGTTGGGGCTTTTTTACGATGTTTTCTATTTATACCCCTTTCTAAAACGCATTGATATATACACCCTCATCCTCTAATTTTTTTTGTGCCCCCTACAAGCATGGACTCTATGCCGCCACGCCCCCGTGGGCTGGCCCTGTGAACTATATAATACAAACTTGTGTTTCCCCATGATCGTTTGGTAAAAGAGGGTGTGTACGAGTGTTTGAATTTTATAATTCGAAAAAACAAGCAATTTTAGATTATATAATACAATACATGGTTCAAAGTGGGCGTATATGATGTGTTCTGAGTTTATAATTCAAATTGATGAAAAAACCAATTCCCCACCAAAAATACAAAGAACAACCTCATTTCGGATTATATAATATGAAATCCCAATGACATTTTTGGAAAATTGGAGGGAGCGTGAGAAGAGCGGAGGGTGGGGAAAGAAACCCCCAAAAAACATGGGATACATTTTTATTTATTATGATAACTATTAATAATTTCTCTCATTGTTATGGTTTGGTTGTGATGATATTTTATTAGGAATCCTGAGTTGAAACTCATATCACCATATTATTCTCACTCTGGTGTATATTGGTTTCAGTATGTGTGACCACCTATGAAGTCCAGATACATGATACGATACGACACCGATACGTCGATACGGGAAAATTTTAAAATTCAAGACACGATACGACTGAGATACTTCAATAAAAAATTAAATTTAAACTACATATTAAAACTCAAAATACAAAATATGGACTAAAACTTAAAAGCAAAAAAATTGGCGCAAAACCTAGACCAAACAGACACAGAAAAACGATAATGCACAACAATGAGCATCGTTCTCAAACAAACAAAGAGACACAAAACACGACAACAATAGAAATATAAATGTAAGTAATATTGATAAAAAAAAAACGACAATTAGTCAATTACATATATACCAAATATAATAGAAACATCAGGTAGCCCGCACATATCGGTTTTCCACCGTCTATCCATCGTATACCAGATGTATTTGAAAGTATCGGATAATTGTTTAAAAAAAAAAAAATCTTCGGATACTCTTCTGATACGTATCGGGAAGTATCAAACATGTATCAGTTCAGGATATGCAGGGGATACGATACGTCATCCATTTTGAAGTATTCGGGCTTCAGAGGTGACCACTAAACCAACAACTAAATAAATTAAGAGTATTACTTTTCCCACCCTACTGTGTTCTCCTGCGCCCTGCAATAATTCGAACCTTATTGTTAGTGTTTCTGGAAAATAAAATCCGGACACAATCGATATGAATATTTTGTGTCTTTCTTTGACGTCAAGGGTCTCTGTTGACCGTTATACGACCCCCACATAAGCTGCAATGCAATTGCAGGGGTCGTATGAACGGTCAACAATGAGCATGACACCACAAACACACCTAAAAACTACCTCAAAAACTTACAAAAATTGAAGAAAATGTAAGAAAGGAGGTGAAGAAGAATGAAGGAAATTGGAGTTTTTCGAACCCTTTTTATAGCCTTAAATCAGTCATAAGTCTTAAGTACAGTCAAATAAAACGTGTTCCACATTCAAAACCGTAAAAAAATGCATTCAAACTCCACTAACCGGCCAAACCTTTGGTGAAACGCCACTGTCCAAAATGAAATTGAGGGGTTCCGGATTTTATATTCAGGAATGCATGAAGTTTTTCCGGAGTATAAAATCCGAACAACACCTCACCCTACAAAAAGAGCCAAGTTTCTCGTAGTTTCACCTAGGATCGTATTGTTCCGGAATATATAATCTAGAATGTATGTGTAATCCGGATTATATATTCCGGACTACATCAGAAGCTTTTGGCCGGTGGTCTGCACCACAAACAAAACGTTTTTCAAACGTTTTTGGACGGTGGTCAAGTTGAAAAACGTGTTTTTACACGTTTTTTGACTGAATTAATGCCTTTCCCACCCTTCTTTTTACCCTCCCTCCCTATAAATAGGCTTCATTTCCTCACATTTTCTCACACCCTCTTCTCATCTTCCTTCTACAACGATGTGTTTCAATCGTTGACCTTTCATAGAAAGAGGCCTCTTTGGAAATCCATCAGGGGTTATATGATCGATCAACAAGGAAAGGGTCAGTCTAGGTTTGAGGTTGGTTTGTCTGGATGTAAGTTTGACCATCATGGTCTCTTATTCCCTAAAGGCCCTTGTGCCCCCGCCAACATTGGTTTCTTCTTCCCATCCCCCCTCTTCCCCCTTATGTTTCCCCTTCAACAGTGGCTCTGGAGCCACTGGTATAGCTTACCTCCTTCCCCTTAGAAATAGTTTTAGGTTCTTATGTAATAAACTTAAAAAGCTTCAACACTATTGTAATGTATTATTCCTTTATCAATAAAATGAGTTTTTTTTTTGTCCTTTTATTTCTGTTTTATATTTCTATTTGCAGTTATTTTACGAATTTGAAAGCTTACAATGAAAAAATTCTGAAAAAAGAGCATCCTGGATTTTAAAATCCGGAAAAATCCTAACAATCAAGTTCGAAAACAATAATCCGGACAATGGTATTTTTGAAAAAAAAATAGGGCGCACGAGAATTCCATAGGATGGAAAATATAATTCTCATAAATTAATAACTATTGACATCTAGCTTTTTACCAACAAATAAAACTATTAACACCTAGCTTTCTGCTACTGCCTCTAGGTTCCAAAAAGAATTTATTTCTTAAGGTTGTATGTTAGTCGTGAAATAAATAATGCAATTTAAATTTACAATTAGATTTTAGATGGGATGTGTCCTTTGGTGCAAATTCAATGACTCCTGCTAAAATCCATGAAAGGATGCCTTTGAATTAGTTTTTATTTATAAAATATGCAAAATTAAATAGTAAGACATTTAACCACCGAAACAACAAGTCAGTTGTGCAATATTATTGTTCTGGTACATAACAAAGTCTCACATTGTATGTGAATAAAGTTTAAGGATAATTTATAAACAATTAAATGTCTTTTATAAGAACAAAATTGTGCGGGTTCACATAAGACCTAAACAAGCAATGCCATGTTTTTTTTTTGTTACGAATATGAATCCTCTTCTTCCATCTACTTTCTTCATCTCTCTCGTTCCGAAATATGTGTTTATCTCTCTCTTGATCCTCTCTCTTACTTGATCTTCTTTCCTTTGCAAGTTATATAGTTTTCACATTATCTTTACATTTAAGAAAAATATCAATTATAAGGATCTTAAAATCTATGATTACCACATAATAAAGACATTAAATGACGCACCTTCATCCATGATGATAAAAAGTAAAAGTATTCCTCTAGTTCTCTATCTATTTCTTTCTCGTCCGTTCTCTCTAACGATTCGTTATTGATGATCAATTGTCAGAGAAACTTTATGGAAGAGATAGAACACTTTTGACAATAGTTCGTACTTCCATCAAGTTAGAAATATTTATAGAACTTAGTTGCAATCTTTCATGGTAGGTTGTATCTTTTCTCCAACTCGACTCACCACTTAACAAATTGCACATCGACGAACCTTAAAAGCAATGGTTCTATCAAGAACTTTTATCCCTGTGATCTATCACAACACATTAACTACCGAGAACTTCAAGATAAATTTGTTAAGAACATTAACTAGCAGAGATCCTTTCCATGGTTTGCACCATTCATTAAAAAAGTTCTCAGTAATTGAAACTTGTTTATATCGAGCAAGTTCATTTTTTGGAATAGTAGGAAAACTTTTTGTCGTCCCCTCATTTAAACAATATCATGTTAAGAAAAACTTTCCCCGTCAAAGAATCCTCCATAAATGTTGAGAAGTTTTTCTTTGAAAGAGGAATTTTTTCCCCCATATGTTTCCCTAAATTGGATATACCAAATGACCATCTGTTGCTCAACGGTTAGCTCTACGTACACTATGATTGAGAAGATCATCCCCCTAAGTGGTATTTTCTTCCATAACCTTCGCAGCCATCACAAAATCTAGCAGTATATCATAATACCTAGCAAGCATTGTTAGCAACCATGTATCACAATGTTTTATAAACCATATAACACAATATTTTAGAAACCCTTGCGAACTTTGGCGAACGAGTAACAAATACAAATAGAGATGAGGAAAAATCAAATCAACACAAAGATGAAAAGGAAGCCTACGACGAGCATCAACAAAGGGAGACCTAAAAACACGGGACAAAGAAACAACAATCAATCGAAATAAAGTAAGCCTATGTTTCTCATGTTCCACGAGCAACCACAACTTTATCGACTATTCAATATACTCCCTCCGTCCCTCTATATATAAGCACCATTTTATTAAAGGCAAAATGTTCTTGTATATAGAGACTGAGAGAGTATTGTCCATTTATATATATTATGTTATAATAAACGCAAAGTAGAAGATATTAAAATTGTAGTGATATATGTAATATTGATTAGAGTGTACAAATAAAAATACAATTAAAATCACATTAAAAAAACACTCCATTAAAAAATATTTTTATTACACATAGGCTAATTATTATAGGAGGTGTGAAATGTGAAGGAATAAAAGTCAAAAAATGGATAAAAACGTCCTTATCCATATAGGCATATAGCATAAGCCAATGAAATTTGTTATTTTGATTTCAAGGTAGATCTGAATCTTGTTGGGATTATACGTACGTGGGTAAGCTTACAACATACACAAATTTGATCTATGACCACAATTAATTATTAAGTACAAAAATATGTCTCTCACACATTAACTTGAGTTGAATGAGTTCACCTGTTGATCGTTATCAATGATACCGTGGAGATACTCTTTCTCACTTTCATTCCTACCGGCATACAAGATTTATTTTTTGTATTTTTATTTTATTTTAATAAATTATGGCTAAATTATAGTTATCGTCTCTTTTTTAATCCACTCATAAATTGATCACCCTATTCGTATAGTTCTCATAAAAACACCAAGAGTGAAATTCAAACAACACCAAAGTTTCAAAAATTATCTTTTTAATATAAAATTTATTTTTTATTTTCATTTTAAGTTCCTTAACTTGTGTGTTTAGAACACAAATTAATATGACTCGGAAAAATGATATAGAATGATGATTTTATGCCAAAAATGACTCAAATAAACAACTTAAAAAAAAAAAAACTTATTTACGTTGAAATCACTTATTAGAGTACCGAACCAAGAAACTTACATAAGAGATTGATTTGGACATCTTGGTGCTGATATTTGTGGCCTATAACTGCAAACCACCAATCCCATTATCTCTCTTTATTCCTTATTTTATATTAGTGCCATTCCCTTGTCACAACCTCAACCTCACCAAAAATAATAACAATTTATTCACCAAAAATAACCTCAACCTCTAATAATAATAATAATTTCCCTTTTATTTATTTTACAATAATGATTATACATCACATTTTTGTTTCTTCTATTTTTCACACTATTTTTCTCTTTTATCTCTTCTTCTTTCAACATTTGCTAAAATTTTAGTTAATGCAAAACATTCTTTGTGTTTTGATCCTTTGATCATACACAAAGACACACTTACAAAGTTGAACTTGTGTTTGTGTTTGTGTTTTTTCTTGGTTTTTAAGGTTTGTGTTTTTTCAACTCAACCATGGCTTCTACCTTATGTTACAACACTTTGAATCCATCTACAGCATCTTTCTCAAGAACCCTTTTCTCAATTCCCACAAACAAAGACTTTTCATTGGAAAACACTTCATCTTTTCATAGCTATGGAAAAAACAGAGCAAAAAAACAGAGGAAGAATGTGTTTATGATGCATGTGAAAGTTAAAGCTACAGTAGCTGAAGCTACTGCACCACCTTCTTCAAAACAAGCTGAGAAGAAGAATCTTAGAGTGCTTGTAGCAGGTGGTGGAATTGGTGGATTGGTTTTTGCTTTGGCTGCAAAGAAAAAAGGATTTGAAGTGATGGTGTTTGAGAAAGATTTGAGTGCTGTGAGAGGAGAGGGACAGTATAGAGGTCCTATTCAGATACAGAGTAATGCTTTGGCTGCTTTGGAAGCTATTGATTCAGATGTTGCTGATGAAGTTATGAGAGTTGGTTGTATTACTGGTGATAGAATTAATGGCCTTGTTGATGGAGTTTCTGGTTCTTGGTATGCTGAACTTTAATTACCAAAATTTTATTTTATTTAAATTTTGTATTAATTTTGGATTATTTGTTGTTACTTGGTATTTTGGGTTTTGTTCTAATTCTAGATATCTTATTTTAGTTTACCATAAAATTGTTAGGTTATTTGGCTTTATTGGTTGTATAAATAGACCTCAAGCTATGAGACACGGACACCGGACACGACATGGACATCAACATGCCGACACAGATATTAATTTGAGAAAATAACATAATTCAATGTAATCAATAATCATAGGTGTTGTGTCGGTGTCGGCACTGACGCGCATGCCCGACACCGGGACACACCTAATCCAAGGAGTGTCCATGCTTCATAGACCTCAAGTGTAAACATTTAGAAGTTTCTAATGATTCTATTTATATAATCTTTCTTCACTAAGTACCTAAGTCTTTGAGTTGGAGGAGTATTTAAAGTTAGAGGAGTATTGTTTATAGGGTTTTTAAAGGAGTGCCCTCCACTCTTAAATATTTGTTCTACTTTAGAGACCATTAAGAACTTAGTTTCAACTAGTATTGTCAAATAGCGGCTATTGCATAGTAGAATTTTAACAAATAGCTATCGTTTTGTGATACGTTTTTTAGTAGAAAGTGTTTGCAAATAGCGACACTATAGCACTGTCGCATAGCAGAACTTGACAAACTGCTAATTTCCATGATCTGCCATTGACAACACAGGTTTCAATTTTGTAGCATATTCATGACAGCTAACGTTGGGACAGTTGGTTTTGATAACTCTTTGCCTTAACCGGATGACATGGTTGGCTGGCTTCGATTAACTATGTTTACCATTATAGCATGTTTATGTTAGTGATCCTAGTTAAAGTTGTATTAACACCCCCTTTTCTAATCAGATTGGTTACACTTAGAGATAGTACATCAGCGTTTCTTTATCAGACAACAATATTGTTTCATTCATATCAGAGCTGTAAAAAAGTTGTCAGCAATTTCCTTTACTCGGATGTTAGTATTTGGTACCATGAATTGATATCTAATTTGTTATCAGGTACGTTAAGTTTGATACATTCACTCCTGCAGTGGAACGTGGTCTTCCAGTCACAAGAGTTATTAGCCGAATGACTTTGCAAGGGATCCTTGCTCGTGCAGTTGGAGAAGATATTGTTCTGAATGCCAGTAATGTCGTTAATTTCGCAGACGATGGAAACAAGGTAGCTAGAGAAGAATGCTTTATTTTCATTACATTCTTCTTGAATATGCATTGGAAGACTAACGAGGTTTCACATCATTGGGTTTAAAATTTACTACTCTCATCATAATGCTTTTTGATTTCAGGTAACAGTAGAGCTCGAGAATGGTCAAAAATATGAAGGAGACCTATTGGTTGGAGCAGATGGTATATGGTCCAAGGTCTTGTTAACTTTTCTTTAACTCTGATCCTATTCCTTAGCCAACATTTCTTCTTCTTCTTCTTGTATTAACGTAAATGTAATACATCGCATATTGCGTTACAATGGAGCTCACATTTGTTTGACTTATTCTTCCGTTGTGAAGTTCTTTTATGTCATTCTGTTTGTAGGATGTCGATATGATCATAAATTCTGCCCTTAGGGTCGGTCTGGATCAACTTATTTGAGGCTATCTACTGACATAAACACTTGTGATACTGTTCGAGAGAGCTTTTGAAAACAGATTATAACATGTTCATATGCTGTTTTCAGCTTATTTTCATAAGCTCTCTAGGATATCTTATGAAAACAAATTATAGCTTATAAAAAAATTCCGACTTTATTTTATCTTGTGTTATATAAACATCTTATACGTAAACACTTATATAATAAACGCTTAATTAATCTGTTTATCAAAACAGGACCTTAATGTTACTTTATTCTTTTGTGAATAGGTCAGGACACAGTTATTTGGACAAACGGAAGCTGTTTACGCCGGCTATACTTGTTATACCGGTATTGCAGATTTTGTGCCTGCTGACATTGAATCTGTTGGGTATGTTGGCCATTAGTTTTGTATCCGTATTTATCCGTTTTCTTTGGCGTATATTTATGCTTTTGTTAATATCACTTATATCATGTTTAGAATCTTACTTAAACTTTTCTTTGTGAAGGTACCGAGTATTCTTGGGACACAAACAATACTTTGTATCTTCAGATGTTGGAGCCGGAAAGATGCAATGGTATGCGTTTCACAAAGAAGCTCCCGGTGGTGCTGATGAACCGAATAGTATGCATTTTTAGTGTATTTGTTAGAAGCACAGTCTTTTCGCTATGTGGGTAAAAGTTAATCCATCATATTAATCTCTTAATTCTTTATGCATTGCAGAAAAAAAGGAAAGGTTGCTCAAGATATTTAAGGGCTGGTGTGATAATACGATAGATCTCATACTTGCCACAGATGAAGAGGCCATTCTGCGACGAGACATCTACGACAGAATACCAACATTTAAGTGGGGAAAGGGCCGTGTTACTTTGCTTGGTGATTCAGTCCATGCCATGCAGCCAAATATGGGCCAAGGAGGATGCATGGCCATTGAGGTATATATTTCTCACTGAAACATTCATAATATTACATTGTTTTCTGCATTAAGAGAAGATGGAGATCAAGATAGTCAAACTAGTACTCCATCAAACACTCAAATAGTAAGGCAAAATCCCTTTCTAACTAAAGCTTATTTTTTTTCATCGTTACAGGACAGTTATCAACTTGCAAAGGAGTTGGACAATGCATGGGAGCAAAGTATTAAATCAGGGAACCCAATTAAGGTTGATTCAGCCCTAAGGAGGTAACATACCTTATGCTTTTCAAATACGATGAACATTGAAATAATGATTTTGTTGACTTGATTTGAATTGAGAGGTGCTTTCACAACCTATGCATCAAGGACACTTCAGATTGAAGACGTGTCTGGTGTCTGGCATGACACTAGCACGTGTGATTACATTCTATTACTTTCATTTTTTCAAATTATTACCAGTTTCGGCGTGTCAGTGTCTTGTCCATTGTCCATGTCTCTGTAAATCCTTCATAGATCACATTAATCATACCGATAGTTAAACTATCATTATTTTCGAATAGGTTGATTTGATATTCTCTTTGGTGAGGTGACTAATGGTGCCTATCTTTTATTCTCTTTTCCATAAATGCTTCCAGCTATGAAAGTGACAGAAAACTACGAGTTGCAGTTATTCACGGGATGGCTAGAATGGCAGCTCTGATGGCTTCCACTTACAAGGCATATCTAGGTGTTGGTCTTGGTCCTTTGGAGGTAGGAACTTAAATTTGAATTTGAATTTGAATCTTAAAATTGATATGCTTCCGAAATATTTACCGTTTCTTTTCTTTCTCTGCAGTTTTTGACCAACTTTCGCATACCTCATCCTGGAAGAGTTGGAGGGAGGTTTTTTGTCGACATTTTGATGCCGTCTATGTTGAACTGGATCTTGGGTGGAAATAGGTAATGTGAAGATATATATTTTGCATTATGAAATGTAAAATTGTGCAATTTGATTACTTACAACATGAAAGTAAATGTTACTTTTGCAGTGACAAACTTGAAGGTAGACCAATAAGTTGCAGGCTCTCGGACAAAGTATGTTGCTCAAATTATATAGTTAATTTTATACTTTGTTGCTGCGAAGAAATTGTATCTGGCAATCTGCATATATCTATTAGATTTGTAGTGATCTGGATGCTAATAGGAATTTATTTATTATTATGCAGGCAAATGGACAACTACGCCAATGGTTTGAAGATGATGATGCACTTGAGCGTGCTATTAACGGAGAGTATGTCTCCGGCCAAATATGTTTGAGCATCATCACATACACATTTTTAACGATAGCATAAATAACCTAATTTTTATGTCCATCTTTCTTCTAATATAGGTGGTTTTTATTACCATGTGGAGAGGAAACAGGTCTTTCAAAACCAATACGTTTAACACAAAATGAGATGAAACCCTGCATAATCGGGTATGCCTACTGATTACGGTTGTGCCTTTTGAAACATGAGCGATGATTTTACTCTTTGGTCACCATTTAGCGTGAATTGTTCCCTTCTCAATTGGTATACATATATATTTAATTTTCACTTTTAGCTCATTTTCTGATACATTTGTGTAATTGCAGGAGTGCAGTGCAAGAAGATTCTCCTGGTTCAATCACAATTTCTTCACCCAAGGTAGAACAACTTATCACGACCTGAATTAAACTCGGTTCCCAGCTTAATTTTTCTCAACGTCATGCAAGGCAATCAATAATCTCTCTCTTTCTATCTTTTTTTCAAGGTTTCTCCAACGCATGCTCGAATTTACTACAAGGATGGAGCCTTCTTCGTAACTGATATGCGGAGTGAACACGGCACTTGGATCGCCGAGTAAGTAAAATAAATGGAAGGTGCTGTATTTTATGTATATAGTTTTATTTACTAACAAATATAATTCATATCATTCTCATTATGTTTGCAGTATTGAAGGAAAGCGATATCGGGTTCCTCCAAATTACCCTGCTCGTGTCCACCCATATGATGTTCTTCAGTTTGGTTCTGAGAAGGTGATAAATGATCTCTTTAGAAGTCTTTAAATGTAGAATCACTTTTCACATTAGACACAGTAGTAATTTGTATGGCGCATTACTTACACGTAGCATCCGAGTTATTTGCAGGTTTCATTTCGAGTTAAGGTGAAAAGTTCCGCTCCAAGCATCGCGAAGAACGAAGAGACACAAGTTTTGGTGGAAGCATGATTGATTGCCTTGAAATACAATATTTAAGTTACATAAAAGTTACACAGCACAAACTTGCAGTTGTAGAGCATTATCTGCAATCTTATAGGGTAGAAATTGTTTCCAACAAGCACTCCATTCATGTATAATATGACTTACATAAACTTTCACATGTTGAATGGAGTGACCATGGAAGGCAGTGTATGTAGCTAAGAATTTCTCAGACTTTTTTAATTGTGATTTACAAAATGGAAGTGTATATTTATCAATGTAAAAAGTGCAAATTCTATTTTCTTCAACTTCTTTCTCATCATTTGGATATATGCTTTGTTTATTGGGTAGGCTTAGCATTATTAATGAATGGCTCTAGTTATATATTTGATGCTATTTCATGATTGATGACCATTTGATAGATCTTAGGCCATGATATTTACTTGAGTAAGGGGAATTAAAGCTTGAAATTGATTAGAATTCAAGTGAATCATGTTCACTAGAGATATAAATTGCTTTATTTGCATCCACATTATCAAGAGATGTAACTTGATCCCTCCATATTGGTTTATTTGCCCATACTTGTTCATTAAAAGAGCACGCCTTTCTCTCTTCCACACATATTGTCATTGCTGTTTTTGTTTTTTTTCCTTCAATTCTTTTTTTTGGCTCAGGCTAGATCACACTTTTTAAAGTGTGAAGAAGTGAGGAATCCGGAGTTCGAACCCGGCCCCTACAAATATTGTCCCTAGTAGCTACCAACTGGCGTAAGGACTTTTTCCTTCAATTCTAGTGAGAAAGGAAAAGGAAATGCCAGTCTTACTAGTTTGAATTCCTTTGTTTTTTTGAAGATGCAAAAATGAAAATATTATTAAAGAACATTGTAAAGCACAAAATATCCTACAAAGATGTCAAATACAAGATAAAAATGATATCTGCAAAGGACAAAACCCACCAAGAGCACCAAAGAAAGGAACACTACAACATAAATGTTAGATCTCCACAAAAAGTCATACGTTGAGCAATTCATCGAGTTGAACAAAAAAGAAGCGTGGGGAATCGTGTAGAAAGAGACATCATATGATATCGTTCCAAGCCATAAACGAGCTGCCAGATAACAAAAAACGTTGCAATGAACAATATCTACAACTTCGGAGCCAAACAATACTAGGATTTTGAGATACAATCAAGAAATCTCTAAAGACATGAGCCAATGCATGCCCGAAAAAAAAAACACCAAATTCCACTGAGGTTTGGATGAATTTATCACCGGTATGAAAATATTCTCTACAAAATACCTATTTTAATTAATTTTTAAATGATTTAATGCACAATCTCCAAGTGAGTAGTTAAACAAAACACCCTAATGATAGTCCCACAACAGCAGCACCAAGTTCCAATTAGAGGTTCCTGGCTTACATCTTTATTTCAAACATCTCTATAAATATGCTCATACACACGTGCACTATGTTGTTTAGAAACCATAGATGCAAAGCAAACCCAACTCTCCCATTGTACATTACAGCAACAAAATATAGTTTGAAATTAAATCACACCCACTAAAGAGAAGTGCATTACAACTCTCCCATTGTTTATCATGAAATTACAATTATGCAATCTTGAACATTACGCACTTTAGAAACCAATAATCTTACTTTCTTCACTTAATTTCATATTAGTACATTACAATTTCCAAACTTCTAATTGTTTAAACCAAGAGGTCATGAAAATACAAACCTCAATTTCCTAAAAATACTTTTCCTATCATTCATGACCGGGTAACCGATTCCACCAGTTTCTCTATACTACAAACCAGTTCAGGGGAAAGCTTCTTAACCAGTTTCTTCTCCTTCTTCTCGGGTCGAAAATCAAATCCTAAAGCATCCGAAACCTCTTCGGAGCTCCACCCAGATTTTCTCAACGAATCCGAAAACCGATCCACTTTCAATAAAATCGCATCCAACACCGCTTGATTATCCAACATAACCATATCACCTTCGAAAAAACCCGAACCCGAAACTTCTACCATTTCTGTTATATCCGGTTCGCTCCACCCACCTTCTCTTAGAACCGACCCGATTTCTTCAACGTAATTCTCAACCCATTTCGGTTCTTCAAATTTCCGAATATCAAAAAACCGCTCTGGCGTGTCTGCACGTGATGCAGAGATTCTTCTCCGGCGGTCTACGGCGGCGTCGCTCCAAAACTCAACCCACCGTGGTGTCCTTCCTCCGGCGTCGAGGCTTCTCCGATTGAAATTCACTTCTGAACAAAAAGTGGTAACACTTTTCTCTGTAAAAGATCTTTGTTTCTTGAAAACTACAGGACCCGGAGAAAATTCGGAGCTCCTATTCGGTGATTCACGTTGAAAAAAATCTGATAAATCGAATCCACAGCAGAAGATTCCATTCTCGTCGACGTAGAAAACAGGGTTTCCGGCGAGAGAAGGGTTACAAGGAATGTAGCAATGGTTGAAGATTGGAATCAATAACGGTGCTTTCTTCAGAGCATTTCTTGCGACCCGTAAAGCTTTTTCGGGTTCTGTGGGTTTCGGGCCCCAACACCGGGCCCATAGCGTGTTTCTCGCGATTTGAAACGAAATTGCCGCCATGGGAAGATCTAGGGAATGTTTGAGCTGAAGGCGAGCTCCGGTGGATCGCCAGTCGGGGAATCCGGCACCGACGGGTAAGCCGGCGGTGAGTATGGCGTGGAGGTCTGGTGGGAAGATGAAGCCGAATTCGGCTTCTAAACGAGCGAATTCGGCTTCGGAGAGACCCGGTTGGACTTGGATGCCGGAATTACGGAGGTTAGTTATGATTTTATCAGCTTCAGGTGAAAATGAGAGAAGACCGTTACGTACTGTGGCGGTGGAAATGGAAGCGGCTCGGGCAGAGAGCCGTCTTAGACCAGCGAAATGAGCCCGAGCCGGGTTTAGACCGGTCATTCTCCGGTCTACATCGACCATTTTATAATAGTATATCGTTAATAGTTAGAGGTTTTTTTTTGTTTTGTTTTTGTTGATGTTTCATAAGCAGACAGTGAGATAAAAGTTATCTCAAAGGGACTTTAGCTATCTAGAGGAGAGGAAGGTTTTGGTTATTTATAGAAAAGTAGTAAGCTAAAAATGGAGACTATTATGGGATCTATGTAAAGGTATTGGATTTTCTTGGTTTCCCATGTTACCCTTACTTGTTTAGTCAACGTATTTTTTCAAATTGGATACTAGTAGTATTAATATATGATGATGATTGCAACGGTTCAATGTTGAGATGTCCCTCTCTTTTTTAGTATTTTAGTAACTTGTTGGGAAGTTTGTCACAATATCAAATGAGATATTTGACATTCATTAGAAAAGCTAGGCTATTATGCGGTGCAATTAATATTTGCATCGGTTAATTATTTTGATCAATTTCATTGATTATAATCAATTAAATTGATTATATTGATTCCTCCCTTCGTCTCTATATCTAAGCACCCATTTGACTCTATTTTTGTTCCTAAATATAATCCTCTTTTCAAATTACTAGATACATTCATTATTTTTTCCCTAAACATGCTCCTAATTAATAATACTAACTTGTCTTGAAATATGAAAAGTCAAATTTAATACACATACAAACAAAAGATAATTTGATAATATTAACACACAAAATAGACACATTAATTGCACTAACAACATTTCTTAAGAAATGTGAAAAAAGTAAAGGGTTACATGTGAGGACGGATGGAGTATATTGATGTAAGTCTAACTTTGTGTCTCTGATATGAATGTGGCCCGTATGTAATCATGCAATGTTTGGCAGAGGATTTAAAGGCTGATTTAAATACGCAATCATTATGGCAGATTGTTATTGTGCTAATGTTAGCTAAAACTCAATAGTTTGTTTACTTGCTTTCATTTATTTTTTAGTGTGTCTCAATAAAGAAAGAATGAAGGGCAAATCCAACTTATCATTATTAGCCATTAATGTCATCATCTAAAAACATAAATCAACTTTGGAGAGGTTGATGATGATGAATCTTTATTTACACATGAAGAAATTACAAACAAGTGCGGTGTTGATTATATTGGAGTAAATCGTATAATCAATGTATTTTGTAAGATTATATTTGTATATTTGTGTTTTATGTTTGAATATTATGTTTGATCAACATATTTTATATATCTACGAGGCAATATATTATGTTGTTTATTTGTTTTACTACATATATAATTGTTCTTGTGTGAACTTACTATGTTGATCACTTGGGTCGGCGATACGATCTAATTCAAGTCATGCGTTTGAGTTCTGTGAGATTCGAAGTGAGTTTGTTACAGTTGATTGTTATTTCCATGGAAGTGATCACTGAGATCGTAACTCGATAAACATGGGTTTGTTATTGTCACAAAATTTGGAATAGGCGATGACGCCTATCTAGTTTGGATACGCTCCATGATGCTCAAAACGGTAAAGCATTTCAAGCTTATTAGACTCCTTATCAGTCCGTTCGTTTGTTTTCTGGAATGATATCAGAGGTAGTTTTTTGTGAAGCATCATCCTTTTTGTCAAGGCAATTGTACCTCAAATCTTCTCTGTGTCATCATTTGAGAGATTAAATGCTTTTAGAAGTACTAATGTCAAACAAATTATGAATGAATAATATGTACATGTGTCTGCCTAAGTACCACAATAATGGGAGTTCCATCTTAGATACCGGATGCTCTTAAGGTGTTTATACTTGTTTTGATTCTTTAACTTAATTAATTAAGCGTTATGTTAACTTTTGCTCTAATGATACATGTTAAGGAAGTCACAAGCAGTAAATATAATAATGAAACATAATTACGATATTGTGTATTTTGTTTGTCTGAACAAATATGATAATGAAACCAATTTAGCTTGGCAAGACTAAACAAAAGAAACTGTTGGTGTTACTTCTTTCACGAGCAAGCTACTTTTTAATGCCACAGTTAGCCCTCAAAAAGTAAACAATGCATTGTATTTGGGAGTTGGGAAACAATAATATCCACCTCTACCTCAAACTATAACTATCACAATTTGTTTTACTTTATTCGACAATAGAGTATGAGACATCTTTTATAAACAACATTCACACCCGTTTATTCAATGAGACGTCGCTGATGGTTTCTATTGACTCGAAACAAATTACCTTAAAATGAGATTTCACGGACTTGAGGTCGGAACAAATTAAAATATGTCAAGAGCATACATTTCAAAAATGAAATAATTAGAAGACAAAAAATAAACAATTAAGATCTATAGATGAACAAAAAGGAATCACAAATTGCAACTGATCATTGAGCTTTGGCATAGGAATTAAGAACATAGAAGTGATAGAAGTGTTGTGTAGGTAATTAACTATGCAATTTTAGCTCAAGTACTATCTTAATCACTTGTTTATACTCAAATTGCATAATAACGGTCACTTCTGAACCAGAGCATGTGACCACAAGCTGATATTCCCCTCTTAGATGTTGGCGCGAAGAAAGTGGCCATGTGAGGTTGGATTGAAATTTTCGATCACTTTTTGCAAAACAAATTATATAGGATTAATATTTATGGTGGTGACTAATTAGTAAGGCTTTGTTCAATTGACAATACCCACATTAATAGTCTAAACATCTTTTTTATGTATGTGAATTTTCACATGGTGATCGCCAATAAAGAAGTACTCCCTCTGGTCTCAAATGTAAGAAACTTTTCACTTTTTAGATTCATTTAATAAATGATGTATGTAGTCCTTATTATAGATCACATACATCATTTATTGAATGAACTTAAAAAGTGAAAAGTTTCTTACATTTGAGACCAGAGGGAGTACTTATCATGTGCATGTGGTGGGTGAAGATAAAATTAAAAGTCAATGACTATGTCATATATTACATGAAGATTTCCAAGAACTTTCTTACTTTTTTTTTTTACATAAAAAGAACTTTTTTACCTTGCGGTTTGAAAAAAAAAACGCGAGAAGTATTTCATCCTTTTTAAATTGTAAGGAAAAAAAATCAAATCACACTTGTCAAAAAAACTAAAACATAAGAATTTAAAATATAGTCTTTTGTGTTTTCTTTTAAATAAGTTTCATGGAAAGAGGTAACAAAGGAAGTATTCATGAACATACACTTTTCAACACATTTTATTTATAAAAAAAATATATGAATTTCATTAAATTTATAAAGTACTCACATAATTTTGTGATACTTATATGAATTGATCTATAAAAACGAATATGTTAAGAATTGTGTTAAAAAATGCAGCATTTTTTTCGGGCATAGTAATTCATAATCATATCATATCATTTAAAATAATGCACATTATTATTACCCAACTCCCGCCTTCACAATAAATAATCATTGTTTATTTTAAGATTCGTCGAAACATGAAGTACAATGAGTAAAGTACTAATTAAGGTGTTTTGGGGTATTAGGCTATCCTTACAAGTTAGTGAGTGTTTTGGGGTAAAATCTTTGGACCTATTTTGGCAAAATATCTTGCTCGAGGTCTGCGTGTTTTTCTTGGATAATCATTGTTTTCCTCAAGATGAGACAAGCTTCCTCTATTTAAAAAGGTCGGAAGAGAGAGTAGTAGAGAAATTACTTGGTAGTGGAGAAGTTAAGTATAACCTTATGGATCCAACATAAGAGATTATTCGACCATGTTGAACCACTATGGAGAAAATTGCCAACCCTCTTAATTTTTGTATGGAAAATTTCGAACTCTCTTCGAAAAAGTGCAAACCCTCTTATGACACGCAATACTAAAGTCTTTAATTCACCCAAAAAATTAGATTTGTTTTGGTAGTGAAAAATCAAACTAGCCCTCCACGTTTATAATAACTCAATGTGAAACTCGATTAAGTATATCCACTTTGACTCAACATATCTATCATTTATTCAAAGTCTCACATTTCTTCACTTTGTTATTAGCTTCATCCTAACAAAGTAAAATATCATCTTCATAACTAACCTCATTCATAAAAGAAGCACTTTTCAACTTTTTGCTTCTCCTTTAAGCTTCGCAAATACTCTATGAATTTTGGACTTTTAACTTGTATGTGACCCAACTCTTGACAATATTCATATCTCTTGGTTGAAATGTTCTTCGATATTTATCACCATAATGCTTTCCTTATCCATATTTATTTACTAGTATTTGATTGTCTTCAGAAGATTTATTCACATTCATTATTTGTTGACTTTCCTTCAACGATCTCACCACCTCAACTAGTGGTTTATATGATTTGGTTAATGAAGCCTACAAAAGTAGCCTTTGATCTTCATCTTTGATATACATTTCCTCATACAATCATGATTCCTAACTATCAGTTTATTAATATGATCAAACACAATATTTTCATCTTCTATCTTCGCTATCACTAGTAATTTTTGCACACAAACATTTTAAACACTCTTATTACACGCAACTACGCACACTTTCAATACATTGAGAAGACTAGAATGTTATGTTAAAGATTCATAAAAAAATTATTTATTGTATTGTCATTATTAGTTGGAGAAACACTTGTGTATTAGTTGGAGAAACACTTGTGTGGTCACAAACTCTAAATATTATTGATTTGGATACACTCACACAACTTAGAATGCACAATATAAAACAATTTTATGATGTACAATTTTGATACTATAATTAAATGAAATGTATTGTATGTGTGCACGTGCCTAAATGATTTCTTCATTAGTCATATATCTCTTCTTGCTTTCTGAAAAATCAGACTTTTGGTTGGACTTTTGAAGATTTACTTGACCCACTTTTCACATTGCTTTATCAAGAAAATTCGTTATTTTGGAACCACCGTTTCCATATTTGTTTTCTTGTTGTTTTTTCTTGGAAAGTAGACTTTCATCGGTTTGATCATATTTTAGCCAACCACTCCTGCTTTGTGCCACAGGATCCATGAACACATTTTGATTAAAATGTAAGGATTTTCAATGAAAGTAGCTCCCGAGAATGGACTAGAGATCCGGAAGAAAAAAAAAATCATTCAAAATTTTTTCTTCTAGGCCACCATAATTAGTAATCCGATTGGACTAGAGATCCGCGGTCTGGAAGTGATTGGTGGTTTGTTGAGGTTGGTGGATTTTAACAACAGCTCATTCGTCTCATTAGAGGGAGATGCATCTGCAAACACTAAAACGATCAAATAAAAATGCGCTGAATTTGTGAGGCTTTCAAGGTAGAAAATATGTGTACCTGGATCGAGTTTACATTTATAATGATGACTTAGGGTTTTGGATCCTCCAAGCCCTAACTCGAAGTTGTATTGGGAACACCTATGAGATTTGACGTTTTAGATTCCAATGCAACACAACAATGAAAACACAGCTGTGGAAAGCAAAAATAGACATAATGAAATCACAACTTCAACAACTATTGGTGTTACTTGTTTTGCTAGCTCTCATCACTTCAAGTCAAGTGGCCCTTAAACTAACGTGTCTCTGAGATTGAAAACCAATATTAGGCTCAATATGTTAGTTAAATTAGTTACAAGGTAATTAAAATATTAATTCTTAATCTTAACCAATTATAACTGATGCTCACATCAAAAGTAATTCAAGAAGATTCATTGCATTTACACTTTTCTAGCAATATCAGTAACAATTTTATCTGTTAATCAGCATCATTATTATTCACTGGTCATGTTCCTAAAAAATAAAAATACCACTAGTCATACATCTCTTTTTCCTGGAAAATGATTCTCTGCAGTCAAATAGTGACTGTAGAATGATATCAGCCGTCTGATCTGTTGGAACAAATTTTATTCCACTTCTGATCTTTAAATATTCACAGTCCGATTTCAATCGTAAGGCCAACAATACTCTGACTGCGTGACTGTATTATCTGCCCGACTGCAGAGAATCATGGTCCCTTTTTCTTTTCTGAAAAATCTGACTTTTTGAAGATTTGCTTGGCCCACTTTTCATATTGCCTTATCAAAAAAAGTATTCGCATGGGAGGAGAGCTTTCACGAAGAGTAAAACTCATAAAGACTGATTTTGATTAAAGGAAAAGATAGGCTAACTTCCATATTTACTCCCTTAACAAATTTTTATAATTTTATTTTAGTCTCATTACTAAGGTGGATGGATCCATGACTTCATTAAATTTTATTTATCTTAATCGTTTGATCTTTTTGTTAAAAAATAAATCTTGAATCCTATAATTTCGTTGAATCTAATAATGAGCCATTGTCGTCTAATTTATTTGACCTTTTTCATCTTATTCTCACATTTTATTCTTCATATTCATCGTACTTCCTAAACTTCTTCGTCTTCTTTAAATAAATCCAAAAGAATAGAAGGTTGTTTCTCCAATTCATGTGATGATGGAATACCTAAATTTGGATAGTTTCAATAGCTTTGATGAGAAAACCTACGAAGAAGAAAAAACAAACCATAAATTTGGGTTCCATACAGCTGTAAGACAAAGATATGCAGCTGCTGCTCTTTGCAACTAAAATATCGCATATGGACCCATACCAATTCATCATAAATCTTCAACAATCATCAAAAACTTCTTCCCCGAATTTGTTTTCAATATTTCCAACATTATTAACCCTAGAACCTTCTCTAATCAAACCCCTATTGAAAACGAGGTCACATGTGATTCTCATTCTTCACAAAATGGTGTCTCAAAAGATTATTGTTCTTCTCAAAACAAAACAAAACAACGATGGTGTTGTTCATCTGAAAATTCATGATGTCAATAAATCACATGAAGTCAACAGTAAATAAAAAACAATAATAATTATATATTAATTAGGGGCTATTAATTTACATATTAGTGTTTTTAGGTGGGTGTAAATTAGCAAGCTATACACACGCTTGCTTTTTACCAAAATAACTCATCACTGCTCAAATAAATTTTAAGTAAAAGGGTAATCTTGTAAGTTTGATTTAATATTTAATTAAAAACAACAATTGGCTGGAACATCTCTAACCGCTTTTAATGCATGTAACATAATAGTTAAACCTTTATTTTTTTTAGGCTAAACTGCACTTTTCGCCTCATAAGTTTTAAAATGTTGCGATTTTAACCCCCTATTAAAAGAGCATATTTCTCATATGTTAAAGGGTCAAAAGAGCATATTTCCCTAAACATGGGGGGTCTGTTTTTTCATTTTTTTTAATAGAGGGTCAAAATCGCAACATTTTAAAACTTAGGGATGAAAAGTGCAGTTTAGCCTAAATAAAAATGAAAAACAAAACTGAACATGAATGGTATATTAATCTCCAAAACAGTTGTGGGTCTCACGATTACTTTGACCATTTTTTTTAACTAACATATAAATACAAATGCTAGCGTATAAGATGTCGTTCCATTTGCCTCAATGAACGTTTTCAAAATATCAAAATTTCATAATTTTTTATCATAGATAAATAAAAATAGTAATGGTCAAAATTGTGATTTAGCATGTGTGTTGTGGTTGATTGCGAGTCTACGACATATATTTTGAAACAGATGAAGTAGTTAAGAGATTAACATCAGACGTGGCAGGTTATCAAAATTTTTTTTGTTTTTTTTTCGGAAAGGTTATCAAATTAATATAGCACAAAATATATTTTTAAGTATCCAATTTTATTTCCTTAAAAAAAGTATCAATTTTTATTTTCATTTTTTTTAATATCATTAATTAAATAACTATTATATTAATTATTTAATTTTTTTGAGAGAATTTTTTTTAATTAAACAATTAATAAAAGGAACTTAAATTAATTATTAAAATAGTATAGTTGACTAAAAAGAGATATCTTTATTATATAGTTAATTAATTAAGAAAATAGGCTAGTTGACTAAAAAGAGATATTTTAATTATATAATTAATTATAAAAAATAATTTGCTCAAAAAATATATAAATAATAAATAATTAATATATTTTTTACCGTCTGTTAAGTTAATCCGTCAGTGGGTTTTAATTAGGAGAGACGGGTAATTTAGAAAACTAACTACATTGACCGAGAGTAGTTTATACACTACTCCCTCCGTTCTTTTTTAAGTGTCTTTTTAGGGTGAATTTTTCATTCCTATTTAACTGTCTTTTTGGTATTTTAAGGGTACGATTTGTCAATTATACCCTTTGTCAATTACTTTTATATTTTTTCCGTAAAACTAATTAATGCTATCTATTTGGAAAATTAAAGATTTTTTTTTAAACAAAGTTTTTTTTTTTTAAAACAAAATTTGTTTCTTGTTATCTTCAAATTTAAACAAAATTTTGTTCCAAACAATGGTTTCAAGAAGAGTTAAAATTCTATAAATAAGATGAGTAACAATTGTTAAAAATTTCAAGTGTGACTCTAGCATTAGTTGAAGCCTTAACTTTGATTAAAAGAGTTGGAAGAAAGTTAATTTTTTCTTAACTTTTGATAAATGTGAAGTTGAAATAATTTTTATATTGACTTACAATAATTAAAAGGATGTGCACAATATTTAGAAAATTAACAATTGTTTGTTATGATAGAGAAAGTGCGCAAAAAAATAGGAATTTGTTGGAGAAAAAGATAATAATTGTTTGTTACGGGAGAAACATAACATATTAAATTTATTGGAAAGATAAAGTGTATGAAATAGGAATTTATTGGTGGATTAAAATGAGGGTATAATAGGAAGAAAATGTGAAAAAATACACATCGCTATTTTGGTTTTAATTTTCTAAAAAGACACTTAAAAAGGAACGGAGGGAGTACTTATTATTATTTTAAGCATATTTATCAAATAAGAAAGAAAGAAAGAATAGCATTGTTAGATGGGAGTAAGTTTTAGTTGATCATAAACACAAATCAAAAATATTTTGACACACACATATAGATAAAAAAAAATTAAAAGATAAAAGTAAATATTGATATGACTGATTTATTTAGCTTTTAATTTTTTTATTTGTGTGTATTCAAATATTTTTTATTTATGGTTGTGACTAAATAAGATGTACTTTGTTAGATGAGATAGAAGAAATAGCTACTTTACTCACTTCACTAAGCTTAACCTTGATTCGCAATCTTATCTAATTCTCCTATTTTGGAAAATGTATAAATAGATAAAGGCGAGTTCCCATTCTGGGAATAAAATAAAATTATAAAAAACATGTGTAAACAAACGGCGTTTAGCCACCGTTATTTTGACCATGGATAAAATAACAAAAGTATCCCATTTGTAGTGGTGAATCCATGATTAACGTAAGACATATTTTTTCACGGTTCTCTCATTCCTTTTTTGAATTTTACTTTGCCTCCTTCCGTTTACAAACTATACTTTTCCCTCTTATGCGAAAATAACTTCGTGCGTTTGTTTTTCCCATCTCATTTCTTCGTATTTTACTCCCTTTTTTCTATCAAATAAAAACGCATAAATGTTTTTTCTCTTCACTATTTCACTTGGAATCTCTCTCATCTATCATTGAGTGAGACTCTCTCATTTCTTCTTACTTTACTCGTTCAGTGAGCCATTGTTCACTTCAAGGCTCAATTTGAGAACGAGATTCTAGGTTTAAAAGGTAAAAAAAAATCTAAATCACTATTTCATTTGTACGATTTGCATCTCGCATGTCTTTAATTTTAATATGGTTAGGTTTATTATTTAAGTTGTAAATTTTGAAATATTGTTGTGTCTGAAAACCCAGAAATCTCTGTGTTTTGAAGGATCGAAGTTTTTTCAAGAAATTGAGAAACCATCGTTGTAGATCTGAGATCTAAATAAAGTTCTTGTCTCCTCAGCTAATTTTTAGGTAAACAATCTTTATATCTTTGTAGTTCTTTTATGAAAAGTGCCTCTAACCTTTTATACATGAGATTTTTAATATTTTTACACTTGATATGTTTGTTAAAATTAATGTGTATGTTTAATTTAGATTAACTTACTCTATTGTTTTTGACATTGAATGTGTGACATCATTTACCCCAAAAATTTAAAGACAACAAATCATGCATTCACAATGAAAGTTTGGACCGTATACAAATCTTTAAGGTGCGCTTGATCTGCTAAAACGTAAGTATTGGACATAACAACACAAGATAGAACAACACAGAGCACACTTTTATGGTATTGAATAATTTTTGGTCTTATACGATTTTTTATGGGCAAAATATTATTTTGGTATTTTAGACAACTTGTAAGTGGGACAAAAAGTTGTGTTGTGGTTTTGTGAGGGTCAAAAATTTCAGTTTTTGTCTTGTCATTTGCCTCCAGTTCGTTCTGTCCTTGAAACGATTTACAAATCAAACGTCTTACAACTTGAGTTGTACTGTATTGTCCTTTATTTTTTGAGCAGATTAAACACACCCTTAGAATAAAGAAGTCACGATGGAGTCTACGGGATTACACATTAGATTTTAGGTATCCATACAAGTGTAATTGAACATCAGATCTTCACTCAAAATTAGAGCTGTCAAAATGGGCCGGGTCTGTCGGGCCGGGCCGTAAAAGCCCGAAAAATGCCGGGTTTGAACATAAAAAATTAGGCCCGTTTAAAACCGGGCCTTTTTAGCCCGAGCCCGTCGCGGGCTAGCCCGACCGGGCCGCGGGTAGCCCGTTTATTTTATAATTATTTTTTAAAAATTTTATCCTTTTTGCCATTTAACCTATTATTAATTTTTCACACTCAATTTCAACA
>Ga0228710_1001244_pt1 | contig 37489 bp, 22 predicted proteins | sample MedpolnodulmetaG_FD_177995 | JGI IMG/M metagenome (GOLD analysis project Ga0228710, IMG submission 177995) | Root nodule microbial communities from Medicago polymorpha collected in Santa Monica, California, United States - pink nodules | ecosystem: Host-associated > Plants > Roots > Nodule...
ATGGTGACCTCTGCTCACACTGATGAGAATTCTTGACTACTCCCCACTCAAACAAGCATTAGATAAAGAGAGAGACACCAACATAAGATAAATTCACTTGATTACAAGCTATTGACATTTTGGAGGATATATTTAAAAAAATCCAAATAGTTAGGGACTTTCAAAATAATTAAATTAAAATGGATGTACAATAATATTATATGATAACTTCATACCTAACCTCATGCATCAGGTTATATTTCAAAAATAAATAAATGTGATTACAAGATAAAGGTTTGCAAATTTAAGATGACAACATTGAAACCATCCCATGTTTGAGAAATAATTTCAAATGACATATGGGGCACCAAACATATAAATTGTAACCATTGGTCATCTTTGCAAACAGTTATGGATGACCTACAAGGTTACAGCCCCCCAGCACCCCATTTAAATCCACATGGTAGGGTTTGGAACATGTTTCAATACATGCAGTTTGAGCTATGCAGAAAACTACTTCTTTGAAATACTTAATTTGTGTTCTACATATGACCATTGCATGTAACTACCACAAGAATGTGACCCCTCACAGTCTTTGTTAATGGTTCAAGTTCAATCCATAATATGAGGTTTCATTTCCTTTCTGCTCAAGTGGGTCTAGGAGACAGGCCTTGTGGTGTGGACACAACTTTCATATATATGGTCCCCTAGACAAAACTCATATGGATTTAATTCACTTATCCCTTTATGTGGATCATATTTCTAGTGTTGTTCAACCATTCCCTTCGGAGGATTATTTGAATTTCATTTTTTATGTTTGATTGTTCAAACACTAATAAGAATTCTTCTCTAATTTTTTATTTCAACAATTAGGTGTCACTATTTTCACACTTATTAAACATTTATAAATAAATATTGACTCATTTAAAGAAAAGGTGGAATGTTGCATACATGGTATAAATGCTTGAGCAAGGAACTTAATTGTTTTCCCTTTTGGTCTTTTGAATTTTGGACATGTTAATCATCAAAAACTTGTACAAGTTTGAGGCATTCCCTCTTCATGTTGCATTCTGCTCTTATTGTTTGTGGTAAAGCCGTAAATCTTGACTCATACTAGCACCGAAATCACATTGTCTCTCTATCTTTAGCTTTTAAATTTCTTAGGAAACTCCCCATAATTGACAAAAGATGACAAAGGTAAAAGATGAAAAAGGTACTCACGGAAGTGTGATTAATTCATCAAACCCTCTCCTTTATTATTTTAATTTTGACAATAAAATACTATCCATAAGAAAACAAATTTGCAGGCTTCATGAAAAGATGTTCTTACGGTGATTTAAAAGGGACGTTTATACGCGTGTCGTAATATGAATTGTTAGTGCAATTAAATATTTGTTACCCTAAATAGTTACTGATCTTTTTGTCCTACTTCTTGTTCTTACTAACCGTTAATAATAAAAGTAGGACACGGGACGAAATTTCTTCACTTTTTTTTGTATAAAGAAATTTCCTCACTTTACATGCTATAAAGATTTTGTTGTTGTTTGATGATATATTAATATCGTCGTGAAGTCGGACTTAAAACTTAAATCAATAAATTTAAATGTTTGAAGCAAATAGTAATTAATCATTAAAGTTATCATAAACAGGAACAATATATTTAAATATAATCTAGTAACTAACTAATGTAAAACACAAACTACAAGTAAAAGATAAAGAGATAAAAAAGAAATAATTAACTAACATTTGTTTATCAAGTTCAGTCCAACAATGACATATGTCTAAAGGAGGGGAATTCCTCGACTTCACTATCAATGATTTTTTTAACAAAGAGATACAAAATAGTTACAAGAAGTTACTTTAACAAACTCTCAAGAACAATCTTAATTTTTAAAGACACTCAACTCTTAATCTCTAAGCTCCCTAAAAGTCCCCTAATTTGATTTTACTATATTCTCTTTACAAGGGTGCACAAAAAGATGATCAATGCAATGAATGCTTAAATAGTATCCAGACCTAGACAAATCGTGCCACGATTTAAACTCGTACATCAATACAATATTTAATCTGATCCAAAATCGCATCACAATTTAACCTAATCGCACCACGATTTTTTGATGAACCAAAATTTCCAAACTGCTTCTCCAATTGCACTACAATCAATCTCAACCACGCCGTTATTTTTTTAAACATTTCAAAATCAAATTTTGAGCCAATTTTCGAGAAATGTATTATAGAAAATTGATAAAAAAATAATAAAAATAGCAACTATATACACACGCATTGATTCCCCAAACCAATCTATATTATTAGTCTAAAAAAAATATTTTATTTCAACACCTAAATTAAACATGTTATATGCGATAAAAAGAACTAAACATATTATATTGGACATTCTATCAATTATAAATATCATTTTACAGAAGTAGTTTAAGTAGCTTCTATTTCTATTTTTGAAAGGATTAAAGTAGCTTTAATTTTGGTTTTTGGTGACGAAAATTAGGGTTCAACTTTGTTAATCTTTTAATTTTGGTTTTTAAAGTAGCTTCTGTATATCCTTAATTAAGTAGATAATAAAAATAATCCATCTACTCAAAATGCATTCCCATCACTTATATTTTATACTATCCAACCACTAGAATATTTATTTATATTTGCAAAAGTCATTATCCGAATTTGATTTAATTGCAGACCAGTTTTCTTTCCTCAATATCCAAATTTTATTTATATATTTATCCAGAAAATGACGCTTGAATAAAATGGACCGTAAAGAACGGGACAAGCATGTGCCCCTAACATGGTAGGGCCAATATGAGATCTCCCCTCCACTTTCTCTTCTTCGTATTAATTGCATTACCATATATGCATACAAAAAGAAGTATCATAAAATGATGGTTGAAAAAATTGAAAACTTTGTTTCACTAAACAGAAAATCAACCACTCCCATTCTCTTTGTTTATTGTTTATAGTTTAAACGTCTTCATGCCCCTTCACTAAGCTTTTGTAGTAATTAATATTGATTTTTATTTGTTGAACTAATCACAAGCAAGTCCTTTGATTGAACGCAACCACGTGTCCACTTGGCACGTTCTAAATAAGATGTGATTTGAGATATACCCTACTGAAAAAGGGACACAGTAATTGCCTTTTGTTAACTTATGGTTTAATTATTTATATAATTAAACAATCAAAATTTATTTTACTAACTTTTGATAATACGATGGCTGAGATCACTTTTACCTTCTTTTTACTCAAGGGATCGCTTTTACAATGTCTCTCCTGTTTACCATGATCATATGGAAGATGCTACCTCCTTTTTTTATTCAAGAAGTTGTATTTTCCCACAATTTGATTGAGCCACTATAATACTTAAATTAATTTAAACAAACAACTTAAAGGCTGTCTCCTGATAATTAAAAAATGACGTATGGCAATGCTAATAATAATTTGTATTAAGGAAATCATAAGACATAGAGCAATAATGAATCAATATTCCAAGACTACAAGATATTAAACACTACATCTTCACCAAAATTCTTAAGACATTATGTGTGTATATATGTATCACCATAAGTGAAATTAAACATCACATTTTTATCCGAAATCTTAAGATATTCAATATATGAATCATATATTTAATATTTATCTCATTCATAATTAATGTGAGACTTTCTAAAATTCAAACTCTCAAATACATCCTTAAAGAATACTTAAAATGAGACGCAGGAGTGTTTACCACTTATCCACAAAATTCTATACTAGATTTTTTTTTTCTTTTTAAATTGGTGTTAAATGAAAAGTGGGGAACCAAACTTACCAGTTTTACCGTACAAAAAAGCATATTTGGTTATATTTTTTTATCGTAGAGACGACAGTCAAACAGTAGCCTGTTGCTTAAGTAATATAATTTTCTTATTAGAATATGGTTTGACATAGTAACCGACAAATAAAATATAGGATTCTTTCTAAGTACTAATCATCTGAAATGACTAATTGTCTAATATTAATTTCATAATGTGCTAGGATTAAGAGAGTTGTACAAGCAAAAGAATACGACAAAAGATAATTTGTTGTTATTTCATTTTTTAAGTTTTGGTTATCATATCATAGTAGACTTTAATCAGCATTGGTTTTTAAAATCCTCTTAAAACTTGAGCAAATTAATGACACACGTGTAATCAAAATACTTAGTTGTTGGTTTGTATGAATTGCTACAGTTAAGGTCGGTTATGTGCTCTGAGCCTTTGCAATATTAAATCCTTCTGCATACAAATTCAATACTGGTACTGTTTTGTCCTTTTCATACACAATAACAAGAACCAAGTAGAATGCAGAAAGGGTTCTGTGTGTCTGTGTGATTCTGTAAAGAAAAGGAGGGGACAAGGGATTTGTAGCAGTCATAAAATTAAGGGTTAATAGAGTTAATAGGTCTTTATCTCTTATAATATAGGTCATTTTCAGTTTTCTCCCTGTAAAATATTTTTTTTGGTTTACCCCCTGTAATATATTTTTGTTTTGATTTATCCTCTAATAGGCCAAACAAAAACGATAATTTTTTGAAAAAAAATAATAAAATTGGTTTTTGTTTGGCCTATTGGGGGGTAAATCAAAACAAAAATATTTTACATGGGATAAATCAAAAAAAATATTTTACAGGGGGAAAATCAAAAATGACTTATATTACAGGGGAGTAAAGACCTATTAACCCTGAAATAAAACTACTACAACTTAGAATGACTCATTAAATGCAAACGAAAAGTGAAAGTGGGCTACAATATCACTAGCTATTTTTTTTCTCTAGAAAAATGATATTTGAACAACCATTTTTGACGACTTTTATGACAACTTTTTCTCTCATACTCATATTACTTTTTACTTTCTTTCTCTGTTATTTTGGTTTTTGTGCCAATATCTCGTTTACTTTGTAAAATTTTAGTTGTCACAAAGTTGTCACATATATGGATGTTCAAATAACACAACTCTTTTTTTTAAGTCACCATAATTTTACTAAAAAACCCATGCAAAACAATTAAATAACAATCATTTAAACTTAAAATTAAGTATTATATTCTTTCATAAGTTACATGAGTGTTTTTTAGAGCCCGTTTGTTATAGTTTTTTTAAGAAAAAAAATCATTTTTAAGAGTTTTACATCCATTTGTTACAGCTTTTTAAAAAAAAATCAGAATCTAATAAAAAATCTAAAAATAACTTCAAATAAGAAGCTGTTAAGAGCAGTTTCTCAAAAAATAGATTTTTTTTTAGAGGAGAGGGAAAATATAAATTAAAAAATTGAACTACTTTTGTAACAAAAAGATACTTTTGTATAACTCTATCCAAACAAACTAAATTATTTGTTTAAAAAAAATGATTTTTATTAGGGTAAACAAACGCAAAATACATTCTGATTTTTCATAAAATCTCTAAAATATAATCTCTAAATTATTTTTTGTCAAAATCACTTTTATTTTAATCCGTAATAAACAGACCATTATTTTTTTATATAAGTTTATAGGAGTAATTTTTAGATTTAGACTAAATTACTATGAAATAATTGCTCTATTGAGAATGTCATTCTTGTAATGCTCCTCAAACCCTAACGCTCAGAAACTTGGTACTAAATATTAATGTCATGAATGAAAGTAGGATACATTGAATTAATCACGAGGATCTTGAATTCTTATCTTTACCAAAAGAAGAGCTATTTACAACCTTAGACCATCTCCATTGGAGAGTCTTAACTATTTAAAACCCGGTACCTATTAGATACCTCTAATGGGGAGAATCTTTTTCAGGGTTTTATAAGATCTGGAGTCTTACTTAAGACCCCCACTTTTAAGCGGGACCCACACTCTTTTAATATTAAAAAATTGAAATATAATGATATGAAGTTATTGATAGTTGATTAGTGGATCCCATTTAAGAACTCTGTGTGAGTTTTGGGTTGCAGTGATCGAGTGTTTATTAAGAAAATTATAAATGAGTGATATGTACACGTGTAACCCATTTAAAAACCCAAAAATGAATGTCTTTATTGTGGATGCTCTTATATCATCATGCTACCAATTCCTTCCATTGGAGTTGCATGATGAATGCTACTGGGGCGATTAGATCGAGGAGAACCAGAACACCAACTATATCGCTATAGCTACCGTAGCAAGCCTTGAATTATTAGAGCAGCTTGCACCAAATGTTGTATTGATGAGATAACCCCTAAAAAAAATCTTTTATGAGCGAACAGGCAAACTAATCCTTAAATAGTAAGGGTTAGTCAAAATATATATTTATTTATTTTTTATAAAAACAAAACGATTTTCATTCATTCAAATTGATTGATTAAATCAGATAGAAACATCGCTAAAAATGTAAAGGGTAAAACTGCGAACAAACTCACAACACACAAGTTATAAGTATACGACGGCAAAATGCCTACAAATAATATGATAAAACCTAAGTCACCGAAATACTCATGCTTCCGGATCTGCAACATTGATACCCAAATCATTGATTGAATTTGTGAATGACTGATGTCGATCTTTCAATAGGAACTAAACGAACACCGCGACAATATGCGGAATCAAAAGACGCACAAGACGACGAACAACACAACACTGCACTTAGACGACGAAATCACATAAAACACAACATAAACAGATATATGTGAAAACCACTTATTTAGATTGAAAGAAGATAGGGAAAAAATGTAGAGGGGTAATTCTAGGTCAAAAAATGACATAAAAACAGATCTTCTCAATGAATGAAGGAGAACGAAAGTTTAGAGAGAAGTTGGAGTTTCTCTCACTAGAAAACTAGGGTCGGCTAGTCAAACTAGTTCCTAGTTATTTATTTATTTTAATAGGTAAATACATTTTTAAAATTGTAAAATATCACTCAAAATGGTTCATTTATTAACTTCTGCTCCACGCAATCTCGAACATAAGGAAAAAAAAAATCAAAAAACCTGACTCATATACATCTACTTTATTAGATTTTTTTTTTTCTTCTTATATTTAAGACCAGAGTAGCATCTATCTTTAAAGACAATAGCATTACATGTTAACCGGACATGTCATGTTGTACATTAATCATACATTAATACCACCTCATTCGGAACCAATTTGTCTATAAAATTTATTCAATATGAAACACATATTTGTTAGTAATTGCAATTCAACATGAATTAACTATACATATATCGGCACTTTATCGTTAATTATATTTAACGATTGCAAACTTTCAAATTTTTATTTCGAAAATTCCTTTGACAAACCAAATGATCGCAATTAGTTATCTTACATGAGAGAAAGACCTAGCAGTCTAATGTCTAGTTCCTACTCTATCTTAATTTAACTATTTTGTTTTTTAAATGAAAATATTCCGCTAATGACACAATGTGAAAATCAAAATCTACCTTATGTAATTTTTTCCTCACCTCTATAGTATTGCAAGAAATTAATGCGATTAAGTCTACTGAGTTTGGTGCTCACCTCAACAGCACACCAAGTTGGACGTATATGGGTAGAGGCCGGTTTAATAACCCAAAATTAGTGCCACTTTATCTTATGCAAACCGTGATTTAAGGGCAGCTTAATAAGAAATACAGCACTTTCATACGTAACGACCACTTGAAAAAGATAAACTAACATATATAAAAATGAAGAGAAATGTAAACAATAGAGAAATGCATGTGCCAAGTGGGACCGTAGATTAAGCAGTTGGTAGTGTAACCAAAACATTTCCATGTGCACATATGCATAAGTTTTTTGAGGTTTTGGCTCTCTCTCTTTAGACCCTAAGAAATGCTAACTTGTCCCTTTCTAACACTAAACCCCATATCTCAGTCTTTAGTATCCCCAACCTATGCTTAACTTTCCTATATAAAGCAAACCAACCTTGGCTAATGTATTAAGCACCACCAAGCACTAAAGCTACCTCTTCTATCTTAAAATCCTTTGAAACCCTAAACTTCTCTAAGTAGTAAGTACTACTAGAAGTAGTAACGCACAATGGCAATAGTAGCAACCTCATTCATCTCTATTCTTTTCTTTGTTCTTAGCTTATGCCTTAAAGGCACTTTTGGTGACTATGGAGGTGGATGGGAAAATGCTCATGCCACATTTTATGGTGGAGGAGATGCATCAGGGACAATGGGTAAGTTCAAATAAATACCTTATCTTTTTCCTTTTACATATATGTCTTAGAGGTTACTCTCCATCTCATTTTTGTGTATGTAATTTTTTTATAAAAAAAAATTGTCATTTTAAAATTATTAGTAAATTTCTATCACTATGGAATACAATTTACTACATATTTTTTCAATAATATATTTATTTATATTTTAAGTATCCTATATTAACTAGTAAGCTTACTGCAACAAAAGATATTTTAGTCCCACGAGACTTGTGATTCAACTTTTGTCGTTTCAATTCGTATAAAATATATTTCAGCTTTTGTCGTTTCTCTTTGTACAAAATACTATTTCACTTTAGTGGGTTTCTAATGTGATTGTGATTATTTCAGGAGGGGCTTGTGGTTATGGAAATTTGTATAGCCAAGGCTATGGAACCAACACTGCTGCACTCAGCACTGCTCTTTTCAACAATGGTTTGAGTTGCGGGTCTTGCTACGAGATGAAATGTAACAGTGACCCTAAATGGTGCCTTCCTGGTAGCATTTTGGTTACTGCTACAAACTTCTGCCCACCAAACTTTGCAGAGTCTAATACCAATGGTGGATGGTGCAATCCTCCCCTTCAGCACTTTGATCTTGCTGAGCCTGCCTTCTTACAAATAGCTCAATACAAGGCTGGAATTGTTCCTATTTCCTTTAGAAGGTACATAAGCCCCATAAAAGAAACTCAACACTGCTTTCTGTTGAAGCATTAACATAGACACGTATACTGGACACTACACTAACACTAGATATTGATGATAATTTAAGAAAATAAAAGTAATTGAACGTGACTACATGTATTAATATTAGACACTAATGTGTGCTACGTCATATGTTAGATATTAGACACGTCTTCAATTTAAAATGTCAGTAATACATTATTTTCTGCTAATAAAAAATGGAAAAATTTAAATCATGTGTTCCTATTTTTTCTCTCTCTCAATTTCAAGCTACTATCATGTACTAACATTTCTTTTTGTGGTTTTAAAACAGAGTCCCCTGTATGAAGAAAGGAGGAATCAGATTCACAATCAATGGACACTCATACTTCAACTTGGTTTTGGTCACAAATGTTGGTGGAGCTGGAGATGTACATTCTGTGTCCATCAAAGGGTCGAAGACTGGATGGCAAGCTATGTCTAGGAACTGGGGGCAGAATTGGCAAAGCAATAACTACCTCAACGGTCAAAGCCTCTCTTTCCAAGTCACTACAAGTGATGGCAGAACTATCACTAGCAACAACGTTGTGCCTGGCAATTGGCAATTTGGACAGACATTTACAGGGGGGCAATTTTAGAAACATAAGTTCCATTTCAAGCTAAGAAAAATAGCTAGTGTGTGTGTGTGATATATTGCATTGCATTGTTTCCTTTGTTTTAGTTGGAAAGTGTGAGGAAAAGAAAGGTAGATTAAGAGGAGTTCAGGCCAAAATTTGGCCTCTAAAGCTGTGGTAGCAATATGGCACCCGCTAGTTAGGCCTAGTATAATATATAGTTGCTTTTTGTTTCATGAAGTAATTAAAAGTGGTGGTGATCTCAACCCCCTTTGTATATTTGATCCCAACAATGGTACAACCAATTTGGGAAAGTTTATCATATCAAATTGGACGATGAATTTTAATTTCAAATTTGTTCCAACTTTAGCTTCTTGGGTTGCTTAATTAAATTTGATTATTGATAAATTCTCAAGTGAAAATTGCGTCGGTGTTTAGAAACGTGGAATTTGAAAGAATATTAATTTGGAAGTTGTAATTATGTATTGCTAAAAAAAAAACATTTATTTACTTGGCCTAGTGGTAATACATGTTGGATATAGGTTAAAGGTTGCAAGAATTTCTTACTGATTTCCTTGTGTTGGGACTAGGCATAGTTAACTATGATTTTGATTTAACCTTTTTTTTAAGGAAGGAAGGAATTTAGATATAAACTTTTGATATGGCTTGTTATATATAATTTTGTTTCATTAAATCGATAAGTTATTTATGTTCTTAATAATTTTATGACGTCAAACCCTAAATTAGAATAGTAAAAATATTTTGATTGTCGATGTAGACTATTATGGCCTCGACCTAATTTGATGGTATCTGTTAAGAAGGTTAATCTTTGAGAAAGTGGTAGCACCATGTAACTGATTTAGCAAATCATCAAGTTGGGGTATTAGAAAACAAAACTTGATGGTAATTTTGTTGAAACTCGTCTATCAACACACATTTTCCAATTTTTTGTATTTTTGGTACTAAAATGGAATGAACAACACAAAGGCTAACACTTTCCACTATCAACCTTTCTTCAACATTTCTTAATTTGATGCCAGACTTCAGCATGCTCATGAGGATCATTCTATATATTGGTCTCATATCAATGGGTTCTCCGGGGATCAAAAGTATGTTGTATATCTTGTATTCACGACAATTCATATGGAACTTCTTCTTATACAACATCCAGAATGTCAACGGGTAACCATTCCATTTCCAATTGGCAAGGCAACTTCTACATTGGATTTCAACAATAGAACAATGCATGTAGTTTCAGCTTCTTATAAAACTTCTTTGATTCAAGTCTTAAATATAAAGGCACAAATGGTTTGGACCGCTTCTTGCTTTTAAGAAGTTCCCTATATGGCAATGGAGTTAACTTGATTTTTACCCCATCTTTCACGGGTGCAACGATCGTAATGCCAAGGTCATCCAAGGAGAAGTTGACATGCATCTATTGGAACGACATCATACCAAGGTCATCTAATGATAGGGGTAAATTTAAAATTTTGAAAAGTTTAACGGTCAATGTGCAATTTCTAAAAGTTACGGGTCAAAATATAATTTTATAATGTTGAGGGACAAAATGCAAATATTCCAATTTGTATATTATTTGGGTTTGGTGTTGACATGGCAAGAAATGACATGTGCTAGAAGGTTGTTGGTTGAACAAAATGATATGGCGGGTGATGTGTAAGATGATGTGGTGGAGTGATGTGGCAATTCGAACACGTGACACGATCTGCGTGGATGATGTGGATTGTCTTCTTCCTTGAGAAGACGCGTAGAAACATGTGAAGAGAGTGGTGATATCTGATACTATTAGGAGTCGTGGATAGTGTGTGTGTTGGAATACGAAATTTTGTATTCCAAGATTTTCTAACCTCCTAAACACAATGACAATGTTTGTTTTTGCAAATTTAGACTAAAAATGGAGCATCGCCTTTCTAGAATTGAACTTGAGTTTGATGCCAATATGGATTAGAACCAAAATAAAAAATAAAATGAGTAAACGCTATAAGAACACACACTTTGATTTTAAATTCTTGAATGGTCAATTAAATACATTATGAACTCCTATTTATAGGATAAAGAAGGAAAAAAAAATCTCTTCTCTTATCTCTTATAAATAAATAATAAATAATAATAACAATAATAATGATAATAATAAATAAAAATACATCTGAGAATACAAATACATACATGTGGCATCTCACAAGCAATTGCATGGGTACTATATACAAGCAGCAATTATTACCATGAACATTATATATGACAATTTTAAATTTGATTCATCCTCATTTGTATGACAATAAATGAATAATTGATCATATATGGTTAAGAACACAAAAAATCAAACTACAAATCATTTAATGGGAAAATAACATCATGATATGCATTAACAAATAAGTATTTTTTTTTCTATATTATAACCTTATAAAATGAATAAATTTTTTTACGTTACCAAACTGAATATATATGGTTCTGAATAAATGCATTGTAAATCATTTAAAAAAAACTTCTTATTCAGATATTAATATGAAAATCAAAGTTTGTTATGTTTTTTTTTTCAATTTATTAAAAAACAAATAAAATTTTAATTGGTTGAAACAATGGCATGTGTATTTATTAGCTAAAAAAGAAAATTTGAATGTTTGAAAGTGAATTAGATGCCACCACATGTACGCTAAAAAGTAGAAAATATCCTATCTCTTATACGTAAATTTTTGAATCAATTAAATGAGACAAGTACGGACAAACATAAATAAAATCTCCTATACATAAATATTAGAAAATCTCCTATACATAAAAATTAAAAAAATATGAGACAACTTTTTGTCACTGATACATAAATAAAATACGCAACAAATATTTATCAGGGAAGAGTATAAAAAAAACAAAAGACAAATAATTTAATTGATATATAAAAAAACACGAAACATATAGTTTTAACTAATAAATATTAAAAAGCACGGGAAACATATTTATCTCTAATACATAAAAAAATATGTGACACATATTTGTCATTGATACATAAAAAATCATGAGATAAACATTTGTCACTGATAAATATAAAAAAAACACGAGACACATACTTATCGCTAATAAATATATAAAAACAATATAAGACAAATATTAGTATTTGATAAATAAAAATGGGACAACTTTTAGAAACTGATACGTAAAAAAACACGGGACAAATATTTGTTACTGATATATACAAAAACATAAATATTTGTCACTAATAACTATATAAAAAAATGACAAATATTTGCTGTTGATACATAAAAAAAAACAAGATATAAATATTTATCTTTGATAAAAATAAAAAATAAAACACAAAACAAATATTTGTTGCCACTACTTTAAAAAATACAAAACAAATATTCATAATTGATACATATTAAAAAAATGACAAATATTTGTCTCCTAAGAATAAATAAATATATTTTTCATATATATATACAACTAAAAAAAACATGATACTATTATTTATTATTGATATATAAAAATCATAGGACAAATATTTGTCAATGATAAATATTAAGATAACACGACATAACTATTAAGCATTGAATCATTAAAAAAAAATACCGGAAAATATCTGTCATAGATAAGTATTATTATTATTTTTAAACAAAAGTAATGCAAGATGCATTACCCAAATTCATCAACCGAAAAAAGAGAGACACGAAAAAAGAAAAGGAAAACTAGGTGAACACACATTTTCAACATAAATTTAAAGTTAGGCGAGTCTAACTCATGTCTTATGTATTCTAGGTTAATGTTATCAAGAAGGGAACTAAACAAAAGAAGAAAGTGCTAAGCCAATGATAGGTAACCTCTCTGCACATGAGTTCTCTTCTCTACAAATTAATCGATGAATATTAAAAAAAACACTGGAAAAATATTAAAAAACATTGGACAAATATTGGTAATTAACACATAAAAAGTACATGACAAATAATGAAAATATATTTTTCACTGATGCATAAACACAGGGGACATATATTCATCATTAATAAACATAAAGCGACACATTTGTCACTGCGACATATAAAAGCACAAACAAAGTTTAAAAAAAAACGGGATAAATAATTTTTATCGATAAATACCCTAAATAAAGTTCATCAATAAATTAAAAAAACAAAAAAATACTATATTTTTATTTTTGGAGATTAAAAAATAATAGTTTTTCTTCTGTACATTGCACGGGTTAACACACTAGTTACATACTACAACAAGTGAAGTGTCAATATAGTTACATGCAACAAGTCAAATATTATTCATGCAATCAGCTAAGTGCATCTCATGTTTTAATCTTTTACTTTCTTTTCTTTTACCTTTATTTTGAAAACCTTGTTACTATTACCATCGTAATAACTTACTCGGTTAAGATTGTACCAAAAAAAAAAAATACTCGGTTAAGAAGATCAATATTTTTTATGAGTGCAATTATTGCACAACACAATCTTCTCAATACACATTTAATTTGTTTAACTTTTAAATGGATACAACTAAACAACATAGATTCAATATTACATACAATAAGTGAAGTGTCAATATAGTTACATGCAACAAATCAAATATTATTCATGCAATCAGTTAAATGCATCCATGCTTTAATCTTTTACTTTCTTTTCTTTTACCTTTATTTTAAAAACCTTGTTACTATTACCGTTGTAACATCAATATTTTTTATGAGTGCAATTATTGCACAACACAATCTTCTCAATACACAATTAATTTGTTTAACTTTCAAATGGATACAACTAAATAATATAGATTCAATATTAGATACAACAAGTGAAGTGTCAATATAGTTACATGCAACAAGTCAAATATTATTCATTCAATGAGCTAAGTGCATCTCATGCTTTAATTTTTTACTTTATTTTCTTTTACCTTTATTTTGAAAACCTTGTTACTATTACCGTCGTAATAACTTACTCGGTTAAGAAGATCAATATTTTTTATAAGTGCAATTATTGCACAACACAATCTTCTCAATACACATTTAATTTGTTTGACTTTTAAATGGATACAACTAAATAATATAGATTCAATATAAATTTAGTAGAACTCGTTTAAATTTTAACCCATTTGAGAATATATATGAATATTTTAACAAAGAGGGGGTCAATAAGTTTGTTTCAAACTTTTTTTGTTTGTTTTGAGGGACGTTTATTTGTTTCTAACTTGTTTACTATTTTATAAATTTTAATTCATTTAACCAAAATTTATATGTTTGGCAGACACATTTATCTCAGTAATTTATATAATCTTTTGGAAACTTTGGTTCAAGTTACGCTCATACTTTTAGCATAAGCGTCCACCCTTTTCTTTCCTTTCATCTTTACTGGTAGCAATTTATTAAGTTTGTCCTTTCATACTGCTTTTATGGCGGAAAAGGAACGAATAAAATTCAAAAACAGAAAATGTAGAAGTAAAAACATGCAACCGCACAATCATTTCCATCCATCACAAGTTCACAACCACAAATGACAAATTCATCTTTTGTAATATTTTCTTCACATCTATACAATAGCAGGAAATTAATGCCATCAAGTCTATTGCGTTTGGAGCACACCAAGTTGGACGTATATGTGGAGAGGCCGATTAGATAACCAAAAATTAGTGTCCATTTATCATATGTAAGCCGTGATTCAAGGGAAGCTTAATAGAATACAACACTTTCAATCTTTCATACGTAACGACTACTTGAAAAAAGATAAACTAACATACTATAAAAATGAAGAAATTTAGACAGTTGAGAAATGCATGTGCCAAGTGGGACCGTAGATTAAGCAGTTGGTAGTGTAACCAAAACATTTCCATGTGCACATATGAATAAGTTTTTTGTAGTTTTGGCTCTCTCTTTAGACCCTAAGAAATACTAACATGTCTCTTTCGAACACTAGACCCCATATCTCAGTCTTTAGTAACCCCAACCTATGCTTAACTTTCCTATATAAAGCAAACCAACCTTGGCTAATGTATTAAGCACCACCAAGCACTAAAGCTACCTCTTCTATCTTAAAATCCTTTGAAACCCCAAACTTCTCTAAGTAGTAAGTACTACCAGAAGTAGTAACACACAATGGCAATAGTAGCAACCTCATTCATCTCCATACTTTTCTTTGTTCTTAGCTTATGCCTTAAAGGCACTTTTGGTGATTATGGAGGTGGATGGGAAAATGCCCATGCCACATTTTATGGTGGAGGAGATGCCTCAGGCACAATGGGTAAGTTCTTAATAAGTACCTTGCCTTTTCATTTCTATATGGAGATGTTAAAAGCTACTGTGTATCTCATTAATTTTCTTATGAGTAATTTTTTAATTATTTGTCATTTTAAAATAGAAGACTACATATTTTTTCAATACTATATTTTTATTTTAATTATCCAATATTAATTATTAACGTTTACGGCCAAGGAAAGAAAAAAGACATTTTAGTCCCATGAGACGCTGATTCAGCTTTTGTCATTTCGTACAAAATACTATTTCATGTATGTGGAGTTCTAACGAGATTGTGATTATTGCAGGAGGGGCTTGTGGTTATGGAAATTTGTATAGCCAAGGCTATGGAACTAACACTGCTGCACTCAGCACTGCTCTTTTCAACAATGGTTTGAGTTGCGGGTCTTGCTACGAGATGAAATGTAACAGTGACCCTAAATGGTGCCTTCCTGGTAGCATATTGGTCACTGCTACAAATTTCTGCCCACCAAACTTTGCAGAGTCTAATACCAATGGTGGATGGTGCAACCCTCCCCTTCAGCACTTTGATCTTGCTGAGCCTGCCTTCTTACAAATAGCTCAATACAAAGCTGGAATTGTTCCTATTTCCTTCAGAAGGTACATAAAGCCCAAAAAAGAAAGTCAACACTACTTTCTTGTAATTTTGATTGTAAATCTATACATCATAGGATAAGAAATTACGTTTTGCTTATGAAACATGGATATAGATGTGAACGCCAAACACGACACTAACACGTAGACATTGATGATAATTTAAGAAAATAGAAGTAATTGAATGTGACTACATGTACCCAAATTAGACATTGATACATATTAGATACCAGATAGGTCTTCAATTTGGAGTGTCAATGGTACATAATTTTCGGCTAATGAAACAAGGCAAAATTTAAACCGTATGATCTCAATTTTAAGCTAACTAACTTGACACTTTTGCGTTTTGGTTGTCTTAAAACAGAGTCCCCTGTATGAAGAAAGGAGGAATCAGATTCACAATCAATGGACACTCATACTTCAACTTGGTTTTGGTCACAAATGTTGGTGGAGCTGGAGATGTACATTCTGTGTCCATCAAAGGGTCGAAGACTGGATGGCAAGCTATGTCTAGGAACTGGGGGCAGAATTGGCAAAGCAATAACTACCTCAACGGTCAAAGCCTCTCTTTCCAAGTCACTACAAGTGATGGCAGAACTATCACTAGCAACAACGTTGTGCCTGGCAATTGGCAATTTGGACAGACATTTACAGGGGGGCAATTTTAGAAACATAAGTTCCATTTCAAGCTAAAAAAAAACTTGTGTAATATATTGCATTGCATTGTTTCCTTTGTTTTAGTTGGAAAGTGTGAGGAAAAGAAAGGAAGATTAGGAGATCAGGCCAAAAATTTGGCCTCTAAAGCTGTGGTAGCAACATGGCACCCGCTAGCTAGGCATAATATAATATATAGTTGCTTTTTGTTTCATGAAGTAAAGTAATTAAAGGTGATGGTGATCTTAACTGCCTTGTATATTTGATCCCAACAATGGTACAACCAACTTGGGAAAGTTTATCAATTCGATGATGAATTTTAATTTCAAATCTGTTCTACTTTTGCTTCTTCAGTTGCTTAATTATATTTAGATGCAACCCTTACTATAGGTAATCTTCTCAGTACACACTCTAAATGGATCCCACGAAAATTTAGTAGAACTTATTTGAATTTCAGCCAAATAAAGAATATATAGAAAAGTGTATTAGATTTTGCTGGCACTATTCATAATTTTTTTAACAGAGCAGAGGCTTGCCTGTTTAATCTAGATAGCTTCATGCGGGCATAGAATATAGGCATATATATTGCTTATTTGCCTAATGATGACATGTAGGAAAGGGCTGTCACTTAGCCTTAATGGCAAGAAAACCAGAAATACATTTTTCATGACTATATGAAATGGCATCATATTGCTTTTACCACATTTATAACTTATGGAACCGACTACTAGATTCTTTCTAATATTCATTCATAAGTTCAATATGCTGGGTAATAAGACTGGCATTCATTTCCCTGATTTTACAACATAAATTAAGGCGGCAGCGTGACCTTGTGTTAATTTCAATCTGTATTTTACTTTAACCTCTCTCTGCGGAGTCTCTCCAATTCCTTGGTCATTTGCCAATGTTCTAGTGACAGGGTGGTCTCACCGAAGCTTAAACACATGAGGCGACCCATTGTTACCAATCTGTTCAGAGAAGGTAGGGCAACAAAAGGTCAGGGAAGAAAGGCTGCAAACAAAATGCTAAAAGACATGCAATATAGACAATCACCAACCTGCTTAAATCTTGGGTATTCAAACTCCTATCTGCTTGTATTGCGGCAACTAAATCACTTTCTACCACCTGGAACACCCAAAACAGTGCAAAGGCTTATAATGCATTCTCACCACAAAGATTAAGTATGCTTGAGATGTATTCACTAAGAAAAATGGTGTTTCCAAATAATAATGATGATGGAACTAGAGAAATCAGCAAAAAGGAATTTGTAAATTGCAATAGTAATGCAAACTATAAGCGCCAAGGAATCTATTGGAAATACTAGTGAATCACGTGCATGTTTTAAGCTATGCATGTATAGGTTGAAGTGGATGATGTAAAAAATCAAATTTAAAATGCCACTTTTGCCCAACTTTGAAATTAGTCAGTTCCTGAGTTTGTATGCCAAGAGTAAGGCAGGTAACCTAAAAATCTTTTAACAGGTTCAATTTAACCTTAATCAACCTTAGTTTAGCATCACTCATCCTGAGTTTGTATGCCAAGAGTAAGGCAGGTAACCTAAAAATCTTTTAACAGGTTCAATTTAACCTTAAACAACCTTAGTTTAGCACCACTCATACCTGCTGAGTTTCTGATTCAAAAGAGTGTGGCAGTTGTCTAACAGTAGCTAAATACCACCTCCAAGCTTCCAAAGCTTCTGCTGCCACAGCTTCCAAGCAAATGGTTGCAGAAGGCCGGATAGGTACAATTACATCAGCTGGTAAGATATTTGATTTCCCCTCAGACAAAATTAACAGTTGGACATCAGTTGCCATTTCCATCTTATAGTACTTGAAATCATATTCCACCTGAAACACATACCAAGTGCTTGTCATTATCTTTGAAAATAATTGCAAGCAATTAATAGAAAATGGAAAATAGTGTTTTTCAACAAGAAAAAATTGTTCTAAGTGAAAAGAAATGAAGATTCATAGCATAATAGAACACACAACCATCCAAAAAGACAGAAGAGCTAGACAAGCAGAAAGTTACCTTTTGCAACTCCATTACGTTTTTCAGCAACCTTGCATTCTCTACACCCACAGAATTGAGAGTTCCAGCTTTTAATTGTGTCTCATCAACAATCAAATGTGAACCTTCCGCTAGTTGCAAGACACCAGTTTCTAATCTGGAGCATTGACAATAAAACTTGTAAATTTATTTGTGTACTAGTAAGAACTAAGAAGTCAATATTCAGAATGATTATCAAATATGATCTCGTACCTATTTGTATCATAATTCTTTTTCGGTGCAAGAGAGGCAGTGTTCAAGTATTCCACTGTAAGGGGTATGCAGTGTGTGAAAGGCACGAGGTTCTTGACAGCATGGTTTAGTTGTTTTCCAATAGACGCAGTTTCTTTGCTAAAACAAGTAAAATTTACTGAAAACTTTCCCACAGCAATAGCATCTACCCTGGCTTCCACCTGGTCAAAAGCAAATCAATCCTTAATACAAACATTCTCAAGAATGGAGGGCGAGGGGATTGGAATGCATAAATCACATGTGTAGGAGGAAAGGGAAACATGTGAGAATAACAATACCCAGATCTTTACAATGCTTGAAAAGATAGAAGGGAATGATCTTATAAGAACATCATACCTTGGATAGGAGATGCAGCAACAAGAAATGGGCCGCTACATCATCATTGCCTAGAACAACCGAGAGATGTCTTAAAAGAGACTCCCGGATGCCTTTGACCAAGTCAGGTTTTGGCTGTAAGAACAAGCACATGATATTTTATCAAAAGGTGTTTTCAAGTTAAGAATTATCCCAATTCAAGACGCTAATTGCTTAACACAAGCCATTTGCTCAGATGAATAAATCCATTTGAGTGTGTACCTCTATGATAGGCTTATTCTGAAGGAAGTCCAGAACCGAAAGTTTCCTGTGAATAAAACAATGAAGCCGTGGTACCTATAATTTAGAGGGTAAAATGCAAATAAACATGTTAAAACTTATAAACCAGATGCTGTGAGTACATAGAAACAATACACAAATGCAGATTTATGCTTCATTTATGTTGGTTTCAATTAGAACAGCCACATGCAAGCCTCTTACTATTCTTATTGAAGCCTCTTACTATTCTTATTGATCAAGTATCCTTCAATGGAAGATATATACCTTGTCAGCTGGGAAATGATGCAAGGGATCTTCACCAAATCCATTTGATAAATCACTATCTTCATTGTCCTCCTGAAGCTCTGGATCAGATGTAAGGATGCCCACAAACTCAAAAATGTCATTCAGCTTCAGTTCAGACTCTGGTGTGTCATATATCTAGCATGGTACAGAGGAAAAATGAGGAAATGGATTTGATATAATTCCATGAAATTAAAAACAAGTTAATCCCATGTCAATGAAATATATTTCATAAGATCCTAAACCATGATGAGACTAATCTTACCTTTACAATACAACTAGATGAGTTGCTATTGAGACCAGGCACTAAACTCGTACTAGAGCCACCGATCTCAGGTACAGCTCCCTGAGACTGAGAGGCAGGAGAAGTGCATTCACCTTCTCTCTGTAAAAGAAAGAGTCACACCAATTCTTAAAAGAACAAAAATAGAAGGTTGCACCAATTATCAAACTCAAGTAGTTTTGACAATTCCAGCACATGGAGGTAGTATTAAAAAATAAATCAACTAGTACGCACATTTAACTTATAAACCGGAAACATACCACTGGACCTATCAGTCAGTTATTCAGTACAACTCATAAGCTGCTCAAGACTTCATAACAAGAAGTCCAGAACTCCTAAACTAAATAGGATACTAAAGAAACTGTTGATGATTTCATAAATAAAATTTGTAAACTAAATAGGGTACTTTAAGACTTGAGGGTCTATGGGCATAAAAATATTTGATAACAAATATCTAGGTTTGAACTTGATTGGAATTGAAAATAAACCTCGAGCAAAATATCAGCCATAATTTCTAACAAATCTAAACAAAAGATCCTAATATATTATTCTAGGATGATTCTTTTCCGTTAATCAAATTCATAACACAATTGGAGTTGGATGAAAGCCATTCATACCATTCTTTTAGTATTAGGAGAACCCTCAACCTCGTCACCCTCAACCTGTGAATAAACAAATGTCATTAAAAAATTTAAAAGCTGAATAAACACACATTATTCACAGTATATAGTGTTATCAAAATCATAATGAAATCCAACAGAATGACTCGGTAAGGGTACAAATTATTCACATTTCTGTCGAGGCACAGAGAAAAAAGGAATGAACTAAATTAAGGGCAAGGAAGTAATTACAGGCATGTTAGAAGAAGTCTCTTCATCTCCTCTCCTCCTCTTTTCTCTTTGCTCAGATGTCCAATCCATAGATGCATTGCCAACTGCTTCTGCTGAAGGTTCTGCCCACGGATTCAGTCCCGGAACCTATGCATAAACAAATGTTAAACCTTGGAAACTCAATTATTTAATTTAAAATAAACCATCAATTTAACCACTAAAGTATCAAATATCAATTCCAATTCAGTAACTAGAGTATATAAAAATAATACGTAAAAGATGGCAAAAGAAAACATTAGAGAGCAGTGAGAAACGAAAATCTCACCGGAACACAGTAAAGCAATCTCCGTTCCCAGATCGGTGTATCAGCAGAGCAACCGACGGGAATAGAATGTTGACAAAAATCCGTAAATTTATTGGTCCTCCACACAGAACCATCCTTCAATATACATTCACATAATCAAAATTAATTTTTTGTTAATTAAGCAAGAAATTGGAACAAGATAAAGGATAAAAAGAAAAACTACCTTAACAGCGCCAACATAAAATTCATTTCCAAGCATATCTTGAATCATTCCACGAAACCGAACAAGAGTATTTGGTTTCACGTATCTGATAGTGGCTGGGGTGAGAAGCGGAACCTAATGAAGCATAATTAGGGTATAATAAATTAATTAATTAATAATTAGGGTTTTGATGTGATTTGAAGAGAAGAGAGTGGAGATTGTTATTACCTGAGAGAGATGTGATTGGTCGGAGAGAAGGTTGCGGAAGAGATCGATGACGCCCCAGTCTCGGTTGTTTAAAGAAGTGGGATCGGAACCGGTGGCTATGGCGGCGTCGAAGGTGGATCTGACAGCACCGAGTGGGTTGGCGAGAAGATCGTACTGTGGGCCCACCATCGTGATTCGTGAGTTGAGGCTGTGAAGAATGAAGATGGAGATCAAAATGCACAACGGTTATGTTCTTGCCCTATGCTGCTGCAGCAGCTTTGTAGGATTTCTGTTTCCCGCCAAATCTTCTTCGGCTTAATCCTTCCCGCCAATTTGTTAACCCTCTATAATTTTTTATTTTTTGGGGTAATATTTGAGAGAGAAATAAATCAAGATGATGTGATAGATGTAATATTTTGATAGTATGATAGAAAAAGAGATATAGAGAAAATGTTATGTTAAATAAGTGTATAAAAATTAAGACATATCATTACTCAAACCTAAAATACAAGCACATGAGTTGATGAAAAGCGCAATAATTATATGTTTTTACTCCATGTCAGCCAATTGCTATTGATGTTGATAGTTGAAGCACTACCCTCACATTTGTTGTAATTGGGGTTCAAGTTCATAATTTATGTTAGAAAATGCTCTTCTCCCATTTGTTTTTGCTCATTCTCGTGCCTACGCGAGTTAGATCGCGCTGAAAAATGTCTTACATGATTAACCCATGTTAAAAATAGTCGAACGCGAGGTAGCTCACGTTGCATAGTTTTAGGAAAATGAACAATTCTAAATGGGAGAAGAGCAACTCTTTTATGTTATGGATTGGAGTTAGAAGTCAAGTCCGTATCTAAACCCAATCTTTCGCTTGAGTCCGACATATTTTGAATCCTTCTCTCATATGACCCCCTAGTGTCTTTCTACAAAAAATAAAGGGTTAAATAAGTTTTTCGTCCTTATAAATATAGCGAATTTTGATTTTAGTCCCTAAAAAATTAAACTAAATGTTTTCATCCTCGCAAATTTTTTTATTTTGTTTTTCGTCCTTAATGACCATTTTATGTTAATATAAATGGCAAAATTATAACTCTTTCATGTTTAAATTGTATCTATGTTATGTCCGTTTATTATATTCGACATTTATATATTCATATTATGTTCAAAAAAACGTTAAAATTATATCCATTAAGGGCCAAAAACAAAATAAAAAATTTTGCGAGGATGAAAACATTCAGTTTAATTTTATAGGGACTAAAATCAAAATTTATTATATTTATAGGGACGAAAAACTTATTTAACCCAAAAATAAATATCTTCTAATGTCGCAGCATCTTGTCCATCGATGGCCACAACGACTATCCACGAAAACCATTGGGAGGCTGCTGATTGTAACGGACAACCATTATTCCTCCTAGAACATCGATGTATATATACATGTCAATCACAGCTCACAAAGGTACAAAACTTCTTTCTCAAATACTTCTCACTCCAATTTTGCTCTCTTACTTTACTTGAGTGTCGAAGTCTTTGAGGTAAACAAAAATCGAAAGCTAAGTAATTGGGGGCAGCTGCCTTCTCAAACTTAGCTAGTTAGTTTGTTATTAGTGGTCTTATAATTTTGTCTTTGATCTAACAAAAAATATTGGCACCATAAAAAATTATTGAACATGATTTTGAATAAAAAGTGCAATAATAGGAGAGATAAATTGCTAATGATTAGATTATTTGATCACATGTGACGAAAAATATGTATTTAAAATGTATGTATTTTTAGGTAAATATTTTATAGGTGAATTCTAAGGTGAGAGATCAACTAAGTTCTTCACCGGTGGAGCACATAAAAAATACTGTTAGATTTAATCAGCGGTTGGGATTAGTTGATATTATAAACGAGAACAACAATACATCTCCACATACAATTTTATCTCTGTCTCTTCTTCATTTGCTTCTTATCCAACATGCTAAAATCTGCTTGTTGAAAACCTAACATATATGAAAAAATAATTTTGCAAACAATTAACTTCAAAAGAACAAGAACTCGTCAGGTTCTCTTCTGGGTTGGCACCAATACATACACAAGAATCATATACAATGGTTCTTCTGCCCTTTTGATTTTTATTTGTTTGTGTGTTTAACAGTAGTTTATACATATTCTTCTCTGGTTAAAGTGATAATAAAACTATAGTTTAAGAAATCGATTCAATTCTAACCTCTAATTGCTCAGCGTTGTTACGTTAACCCACGAAAAACAAAACAAAGAAGCTTAATTAAATTTCATCTCCCATGGTGTGGCTAATGTTGTTTATGCTAATTAACCAATAATTCTATTTCCTTCATTTAAACACTAAACTTGAGAGGACCTACATGGGTGATAGATTATTTGCTCACGAAAGTTTTGATTTACTGCAAGAATCTTCGACGGAATTTGGTGGTTTGGAGAGAGGAAATGAAAGAGATAATGCATGATTGTGTGTGGAAATTTATTAATGTTCTCATTTTTAATATCAACAAATCTGAACCACTCCTTAAATCACATGGTACTTTTTAGGTGCTCCACCGATAAGGGACTTAATTAATCTCTCACCCTAGAATCAACCATATTTTATATGCATGTTTTATTGTTAAAATGAGAAAATCATATTGCAATTTTAAAATACGAAGATACACAAATAAATAGAAAGACGTGTCTTCATTTTGCTTGGGTATTAAATGATATAATTTTTGCAGTCTAACTATGTCGTTATTTTATCACTCACTCGAGAATTATTTATTTTTTATATAAAGATTTGAAGTTTTTGATTTTCCCCCATAAATGAAAAAATTCTAGATTCGTGTTAATGTTTGCAGTTATCATCCTTACTTTCCTTACAAGAAAACTTTGTTCACCAATCCGACCAATCTTCTCAATCTAATCAGATCAGTTTTGCGGTTGAAATGTTATTCCTAATTTACATTAGACTAGAGTGTGTCTCTCTAAATCTTTTTTTTTAAATAAAAAATAATGTCAACCATACAAGTATTACTTGTATGTAATGGTGAACGTGGTATCTGGTACCAGCTAACTGAGCACAATTTTTGGACCGGTTCTAGTGTGAATTTAAGTATTGGATTGGGCATCCAAGATTGCTTATGTAACTGGAGCTTGAAGGTTGAGCACGGTTAGGACTTAGGACTATGCCACCAAATACCAACTTTCATAATTTAACTATGAGAAACTTAGGAGAAAATATGACTGAATCATGCTTTATACTTGATTTTTGTATAATACCTAGACTTTAGGTTTGATTAAGGGCTTAATACCAAATCCCAATCCCAATCCCAATCCCAATTGCATAGCGTTAATACTTAATAGAATACAGTGTTCTAGATTAAGGGCTTTAGTTGCTATAGCGTGCAGAGCACTCCGCTTAGATTAGCTTCAAATAAGCCCTTTCATTTTGTCGCACAGTTCATCCTAGTACTGAATCTAAAGTAACCAAAACATGTAAGAATCTCCTTGATCTGATGGTAAAAATTCATTTCCATCCTATTAGTTTTTCACGCACTCTACAAATTTTGTATTTTATAATCCGAAAAGCTTTAAACATCCTCCAAAACATGCTAAAACACCTTTACAAACCCTCCATTTTTTTGCATTTTATAATTCAAATAGGGTGTGCGAGAAGAGACAAAGATTTAATCCAATTTAATAAATTTAGGACAATCAATACTTAGACACATTTTCAGCAAACATGAATCCTGAATCAATTCTCCAATTGTTTGAGACACGGCTATAAAATTAAAATCACCTAATGGCCAAAGGGAACTTGCACCAATGGGTTCAAAACAACATACCCTAAAAAGTCTATTAGACAAGATATAATCATAAAGGAAAATAAAAATTTGTATGGTTAAGAATGCAACAGTTCATTTGGCCAAAGAGGAAACTACTATATACTTTAAAATTTCATTCTTGTATCGACTGAATAATGAGAAAACGTCTCTTCTCCACTACAATATCATGTCATGTTCATAAAGAGAAGAGTCTGGTAAAGAAGTTTCCAGATTTTGCCTTCTCTGCACATGCTACATGAACATATCTTCCAAGCTTGTCCACTTGTCTTGCTTCACCCTTGGTGTCCTTTTTGCACACCTTGCATGTTTTGTCTACCCAACCCTCTTCAACATATTCTCCATCCACTGCTCAGTACAACAAGATTAATGTTTCAATTATGTTTCTAAACCAAACAATATACTCCTATAATTCAACTAATCACATGCTTCTATAAGAACATGTTGTATCAAATTTTTATTTCATTAGTAAAATAAGAAGATGAAAAATGTTGGCTATTCAGTTAATTTCATTTCTTATTGATTTGAAAGATAAAAATAATAATAACTATACCTTCAACATAAGATTTGAAAAAATCCTTGTAAGTCCCACCAATTTTCCTTCTAAGAGCTCCATACTGCATTATTTACAAAAATATAAAAATTAAGGAGAATCATAAAGATTACTAATTATGAAAGATGAACAATTATAATATACCTGCTCCCTGCTCATTTGTTCTCCAGATTTTGTGGCTTCTCTAGCCTCTTGTATAAGCTGAGCATCTTGTGCGGATCTTGGTTGAGCAAAATCAAGAGCATCAGTTACACTAGTAAAGAAAGATTGCTTATTCTTATCTTCTTCCTTCTTCTCTTGTTTGGCTGAAACTATGATTTTTTTGCTTCTATTGAAACTATTAGTATTTTTATGTACAAGTCCTGGTGACTTTGAAGAGAAACTTGTATAATAAGGAGGGGTCAATGGCAAAGTCCCAAGACCCATCTATGTATGATTCTTGAGCAATGACCACTTAGAATGAATTTGAACTTTGTTCTGCTTCTTTTATTGTACGTTATGTTATATATGTAGCTTATGATATGAGTGTGCTTCATTCTTTTCAGTATTTGCGGCATGTTATTGCAGCCACAGGTTGGTGTTAATTTTGTCCACAGCACTGTTGCCACTCACAACTTGGTGGTTAACATTGTGGGCTATGTGGCACTTTGGGGAGCTCTTAAAATGATTGGATCTCTATTTTCTAGAGCTTGATCCCGTATAATTAAGAAATTTATGTGGATCATTAATTTCTTTCTGAGGTTCCAAAGAATGATTTTTTAACTAATTATCACATGCACATAAATATAAAAAATTAATCTCTCGAATTATGTAAATCATAATAAACATAAAACTTTTCATCAAGAGTTTACATTTTTAAAGCTGGATTCATATCTTAAACCCTCTGGTTAAAATGAAAAATACTTAAATCATCTCGTCCACACAATTTTGGGATCAACTTAATGATTTCATTATTTTATTTTTTTACAAAACCACCTTATTGGTTTAGGCCTTTAAGATATACACAACACACTCTTTTTGGGGACCATACAAAAGACTTCTTTTACAGGTGACAATAGGTGAACCGGTTTTAGGTTAATACAAAATTGACCCCCTTGTGTCTGTTTAAATTAAAGTACTTCCCCACAACAACTAGGAGTAATATATTAGTAATCTGGCAAAAGTTATTCCTCGATCATTTTTTAATTAATTGTCGAGAATTCATCTATTCTTTTCAATAAACTTTTAATGTTCAAGCAATAGATCTTGAAGATTACAAATCCTGAAGAAGAAAAAAAATAAAACAAATATTCTATATGCTTTCTCAATCGGTGTTCATCTCTCTTGCTCGCCTTCATTGCAAATACATAAAAAAATCACATAAACTCACTAAGAAGGTATCCTTTCTTCAATCCTGTCCATTGAATTAAATACTATTATATCAATGGTGAAAAGATCATTTTGGTATGGTACCCAAAAAGAGTTGGTTGTGTATCCTAAATGCCACCATAAAAAACACACATGTATATGTTTTTGCCTCTGTCTAAGGGCACAAGTAAAATAGTTTTGCATCATGTGCAAATGTGTTTTTTACTATTGAATCAATGAATCGTATCATATATTATTTAGTTTAGTGATAAATTTATTGATCTAATGATAAATACTAATTTATGCATGGTCTAAAACTTTTCTTATGTTTCTTTTGTTTTGTTCTGTTCTTTTTACATTTATATGTTGTAATTGATATTCATTAGTTATTACATAAAAAATAAAAAATAATTTAATATTTGAGTTTCATTTTTGTATTTAGTTCAATCAATCAATTTCTTCTCATTCACCACCAAAAAAATAATCAATATCTTCTCATTGTTACGAACACTTACTTTTTTCATATTATTTTGCATTTTACTTTGCTCAAATTTTTAATTAATAATCTCTCCAATTAAATTAAATATTAAATATAGTAAGATATTAAACATTTTATATTATTTTACTATTAAAAATTTTAGCAATTAAATTAACTTCACTATATAATTGACAGTTAAACAGGGAGGAAAACATAATAGTTTCTTGCTAACAATCCTCATATAGATATTATAATTAATTGTCACACAGTCCCATTAACAAAGGTCTTTGTAAGCTGCACATTGCTCTGCCATTAAAGCCTGTATGTAGTTATAACTCTACATGCAAAAACATAATACCAAAAATGAAAGCTAATTACATGTTAGTTTTTTTACACAATATAAACCATGCCAACCTCCAATAGAGAAACTGGGGGAACCTTAAGTGACACGTCAGGCCCTCTACAATTCCTTCTCAAGAAATTGTATCCATAGTTAAGTGCCAGCTTCTTAATAAATGAGGAACCTTGCTTTGTTTTCATATAAGAATGTCCAAGAATGAAAGCAATACCAGCTTCTTGAGCAGCATAAAGATCTTCAAGCTCTTCCTGCATTTGCACACCAACCTCAGACCTTGTCTCACTTTCATGATCATCATCAACAGCAAATCTCACTCGTCTTTCGGGCGCATGCGCATCCATCGGTTCCATCTCGATAACATCTGTTAAGCTTTGCACAGTTGGAAATCCTACAGACACGCTACCTGGCTGCACACTCTGCTGACTCTCATATCCTTGTTGGCTGCAAAAGCTAGTTGTTCCAATCACGGTTAATCTGTAACTAGACGATTCGTTCGAGTGTGAACCATCATCCTCGATGCTCATACTATTCCCACGAGTTCGATACCAATCGTATTGGATAAAATCAGACAGCTTTTTTACTAGTTCGGTTTCAAAGGAGTCAACATCTTGATGAACGTCACGGTATCCATATCTTACTATACACCTATAGGATCGATGAGTAGCAGGCCCTACGCGGCCTACAAGGTACCTCTCTTCAGGGGTTACATGAGGAACAGGTACCGATTTTACACATACGAAAACTAGGACACGGTGGTATGCAGGGAGGTTGGTGACAAAACGGGAGAAGTTCGCAGGGATGCCCGTAGTGAGATCAGTGAACACAAGGCCTATTCCAGGGACCCTAGCAATTCCTAAGCTTGGACCTAAAGCTAGAAGCCATTCTAGTGAAACCTTGTTGTGAAGGTCATATTCATATTTCTTGATTGTTGCATAGTGCCAAATGAGCATTATAATCATTAGGAAGAGGGCAAGGAGGATTGGTAGCCAAGCACCCTCGCGAAACTTTGTCAGTGAAGCTGAAAAGTATAGCAGTTCGACAGATCCAAAAAACAATAGGAAAAAAAGAGCTAAAATTGGTGGTTTATGCCAACAAACTACTATCACCAAAGAAGTTAGGCACGTTGTTACCAACATCACGGTCATCACTGCTAACCCTGCATCAAAACATTGTTGATTTTATATGTCACATTATAAGTACCACTGTGTTTTATCTAGTTAATCACGCATAAGTTGTAATATACCTGATGCATTTCCCAGGTGTTTTGTGTCTCTAAATCCAATGGTGACGGCAATACATAGAATCATGAGCATCCAATTAATTTCTGGGATGTAAACCTGACCATGTATCTTTTCTGATGTATGAACAACCTTAACTCTTGGGAAACAGCCAAGAGATTGGCTCTGATTTATGATCGAAAATGTTCCACTGATGATTGCTTGGCTCCCCACAACAGAAGCTAGAATAGCTAAGATAAGCACCGGCCATCTCACGCTTTCTGCAGCCAAAATTTTGTATAATGTTTTCTATAATATGCTACTGTACCAGATAATAACAACCATAAATGTTCTGAAAACCAGGAAAGGCATTGCAAATGAATTCATTTATACTACTAGTTAGTAATTTCCTATAAAAAGTGATATATGGCAATGAATACCTGGAACGGAGACATAGTAGCTGATTCGTAGATCAGCATTGTGATGTTGTGACAAGTACGCAGCTTGACCCATATATGCCAATATAAGTGCAGGATATACCAGAAAGGTGAATGCAATCTGCACATGACAAATCGTTAAAGGCATTTTCCCCTGGTCTATAAGAGCATAACAATATAGCATAAAAAAATAGCAAACAGAAAATGAGAAAATATTTTAACCAACCTGAATGGCCATATAATTGAAATGGCCAAGATCAGCAAACATAGCTTCTGAGCCTGCACACAAAGTCAACACATAAGGAGTATGTCATAAAGTAAAATAGATTTACTACAGAAGTTTTACAATGCTCCATGTGAAAGCTCAAATCTATTGATTTGAGGGCATAATATCTTGCTTTGATTTAGTGAAAGTATACTAAATTTGATACTTTAAGGGAAATAATGATAGATAAAGGAGCAGTCCAGAATTTGTACAAGTATATATCCAGAGAACTTATTCCATATCTTAATTAAATCATAGTACTTTTGACTCTGAGGTTTCTAAAAAGATGCCTCGGATAAAATAGTATTCCCTCTTACTCTTACAACAGTACAAGATATGAATATTTATAGATAGATATAGGTTTTGGATTTAAAGAATAAGTAGGCGAGTAGCACAAAACATTATTCTACTATATAAATGTATGAAATTTCTTCTCTTTACCTGTTATACAAAGTAATATTCCACCCAAAGACAGCCATCCACTTATCCTTGTCTTTTTCAAGAACTTGAACATATAATACGGCGAAAGAGCTTTATATACATGCGGATTCCATTTGAATATATTATATACGCCAAGTGTGCTAATGCACAGTAGCCATGTCAGCACAATTGGAGCAAAAAAGAACCCAACCTTATGTGTACCATAGTGTTGAAGTGCAAACAAACACACCAGTATGAAGCAAGTGATGGGAATCACAGCATCTGCAAACAAAAACCAATAGGTTCAAAATTCAAATACCAAAACAATGAAGAAATCTTGCAAACTTAATTGCCATTTAATTGAAATATATCCACTTAATTAGACACTGCTAACATGTTATATTGGAATATCTGAGGATGCTATAAGTGATACTTACACTGGTGGTGTTTCTTGGACATGATGGATACTTCAAGACCAGATACTGCTGAGAAAACTACATGAATGAAAAGCTAGTCAATAATTGATATGAAATTAGTTGTAAAATTTTCTTTTTATTAACCCTTCGATTTCCACGGGGAAGGGCCGCCCCGATAATTCGTAGTAAGTAAAGTCTGAACATAGATTGTTGCAATTACAGTTCGAACTCATATACTCCTGGTCGATTCGACCTAAACCGAAGTTCATTAACTAGTTGAATTCAATCACTTAATTACTTGTAAAACATTGTGAAATAAGGGGGATAGGATTCTTACCAGAAATAGCTGGGGTAAGCACTCCATCCCCAATTACCATACAAGTACCAAGAAGAACCACAATCAGAAGAGCAGTATGCAAAGTCTTATACTTCTCAAGCAGCATCTTAAATTTAGAATATTCTTTCTCTGGAGGCTCTTCCATCTTATATGAAGAAAGTGCTTCATCAGCATGCTGTCTGTTTGGTAAAAGACTCACTTTTGCATGCCTACAAATCAATGAATAAAGAGCAAAAGTACCACCTGCATAACCACATACATGAAAATCATCATCAGCAAAAGAAACAGGAAAATCATCATATTAGTTTCTCTTAATGGTTGAAATTTAAATCCTTACCTTCCCCATTATCATCAGCTCTAAGAACAACAAACACATATTTGAAGAGTGGAATCAATGTAAGAGTCCAGAAAACAAAAGAAAGTGTGCCATAAATCTCTTCATTAGTCTCTGAATGTTCAATATCTTCAGCAAAAGTGCTTGTAAAAACATACAATGGAGAAATACTCAAGTCACCATATACAACACCAAGACTCTGATAAGCCAATAGCAGAATAGTCTTCCAAGAATCTCTCTGAAAATCAAATTTTATCAACAACTTACTCAAATTACCATCCATTTCATTTCACAAACAATCTATTAGAAAGGTGAAATGAACTAACCTTTGAAGTATCCCAACACTTCCTCCCAGGTTCAAGATCCATTTGTTATGTCTACAAAGAAAGTGTAACAGATCTGAACTCAACTCAGCAACAAGAACCTCAAAGAGTGAGGAAATCTTAAACCAAACAATTACAGCCACTCAATAATGATCCTGTCTGTTTCCTGTCTCAGTTCAGTTTCAGAGGTAATTAATAAGTATTAGAAATAGAAATAGAAAAACATTCACACTCTTTTGTTTTGGATGGATAAATATGAATGAAACTCACATATCACATGGCTTCCATATCTCTGTCAAATCTTGAAAAGTGGGCACACATTATTTCTTTTCCCATAATTTAAGGAGCAAACAAGATAAACCATATCAACAGTACAGTAGTAGTATTCTCAATGTAACATAATATTATTATACTATATATTGAAAAAGTAACAACCAAGTTGATTTGATAAATTAAGACCACTCAGAGAAAGAATGTATGGAAATGGAAATACCGGTTGTACACCACTGTGGCATGGCACTGTCACATTTATTTGTTTAATTTACCGTCCACTTTTTTTATTTTTTTTGGAAAAGAAAACAAACGGGTCACTGTTTGTTGGCAAGTCCAAGACGAATGATATGTGTTAGGAGTTGGTAGTTAGGAGAATGATAAAGAAAAGAGAACGAAAATAAGCTAATTTCACGGTGCAAGTTATTAGTATTATCAAAAAAGGAGAAAACAATAGTATGAAAAATGTTCCTTTGATAATGTCTTAACAAGTTGTAATCACGTGATTTAGAGACAGTTACAAATTCACTTGTCACTAGCTAGTGTTGTGTTGTGCCTACTCAATCCAAAATGGAGGACCAGTTATCATTTTCAGTTTGCCTTCTCATGTGTCCCATACACACTTTTTCTTTTTGGGTTTTTTTGTCATTTTATTAATTCACACATTGCATGCATAACTATAGTCTATAGCAATAGCAATAATTAATCAAACTTTCAAAGTTCCCCACTCACCTAACTTTTGAAGTTCTTTCTTTGGTTTTTTATGGGCCGTTACCTGATTAAAGAAGTAACCGAATAAATACATCCAATCAAAGAGTTGAAATTATTTGGACAAGTAGGTAAACTATATAATGATAATAAATAAAGGGTTGGTTAAGGAAATCAAGAAAAAAATGTTTTAAATTAAAAGAAATACTTTTTAAATTTTTAATGAGTTGACTGTACAAATTTCAATGTGATGTTACTATATTTGCTTCCTTAACCAGTGTCATGGAAGTACCGGTTAACATTATCCATAAATAAATAGTGTAAACTTTGAATTGAAATGAAAGGGTTAGATGGAGAATAGATCATATTAGGAAAATAATGGAATGGATCATATTTTTGCATACTTATACTTTATTTGTCTATAATGACCGAGTCTTTTGTTCAATTCATATCTATTAAAAAAAAGTATAAGTGAAGGGGAAGAAAAAATTGCTGTAAGTGTCTTGTTAAGTATCGATGCATTCTCTATTATTAAAAGTAGAATATATATTAAATTGAGAGTGATAAAATTAATATCAATTAGAATTGTAATTAAAAAATTAATAATGCTATGGCTCAACCATTTTAGAACGGAGGGAATAGGATGTGATAATACTATGGGCTACTTAAAAAGCAAGAGGCATGTGCATCACTATCACTTCACCATAAATGTAATGTGAAAATGGTCATAAAACCTAAACAACTCAACGTGCTCCTCCTAACCACTACCAATTTCCCACTCCTTTATGGTCACATTGATGCCTAGCCTTCTTTCTTTCAATGTTTTTACCCGAGAATTTATGACTATTGTGGATGCTCTTGGTGTAGACTTTCTGAATCATCACTTGGCCGTTTATGGTATACTTTACTCTAGAGTGTGTTTGGAACATTACCGTAGACATTGTTTTTGACCAATAAAAAAAGAGAAAAATAAAGTTGTTATTAAAGTTGTCATTAATTGAATGTACAAATATTATTATTCTATTTTTAAAGGTTGAAGCTGCATGTAATTTGGTTCTTAACGAAACCGTTAAGAACTAATCACATATAATCAACATCGTTTTGTTAAAATTTATTGGTCAAAAACAATGGAGAGAGAAAAATGAAGAGAGAGGATAAGAATGTCATATGAGTATGAAAGAGAAAGTTGTCCAAAAGTTGTCATAAAATAGTTGTACAAATATCATTTCTCTTAAAAATATAACCCGCATTTTTTTTTAATATTTCGTAACGAGGTTTGTAACAAATAGCAAAAGTGTTGTTGGAATGGATGACCGACCACGTAGAGAGATTTGTTGACAATATAGGCGACTGTTTTTCCTTAAAAAAAAAACTTGTTTAAAAGTCTAAAATAGAAACTTTTTATGGAGAATTATGTATTCGATATATTGAAACTTTAAAAATAAACTTTTTTTATATAAGATTTTTAAATAATTTTCCCTTTTGAATCTTTAATAAGTGCCCTACAAACACTTGTTAGTAGGGGTGTTCAAAAATACTGGATATCCTTAACCGACCCGTAAACCAAATTGATCTGTTTTAAAACACGTGCCTATTTCACTAAAAACCAAACTGGACCCTTTAAGCCCAAACCAAAAGAAACCAGTTACTATTTTGTGGTTATGATTTGTCACCGGCTTCACCAATTATATCTACGGCCAAGTCTCTTGCTTCGTCGTCCACCGTTCCCGTCGAATAATAACAATTACTCTGATACTCTCATATCATTTACTCCTATTAATATTAATTTATTGCTTTAATTAATTAATTAATTAATTAATTTTGAATCTAATCCAAGGGCTTAGTTGCGGCGACCCAAGGATTCAAATTGAAAGCACGTCTTCAATCAAGTTTCAAAACTATCAACAACCGCCACGCTCGACACCGATTGCATACACGACGCACAGACGGCTGACGAATCGTATAGAGCGGGTTGTGCCGCCTTGGCTGAAAGTTGGATGAAGCTCTGCAGTGTTTCAATGCTAAGCTTAGATCTTTGATTTCTCTCACTTCTCAACACCTTCGATCTTCTTCATCTGAAAATTAGGATATTTTGGTATTTGTAAAAAAAAACTTATATACGATAAAAAAAATTAAGTTTTAAAATCAACTTATAATCAAAACCGGTATGAACCAGATCCGAACCGGTATGAACCGGACCCGAACCGGTTTGGATCCATTTCTCACAAAAAATTGGTTTTTGAGTCAAATGGTTTGGCTCATAAACCAGAACCATAAAAGTGGATTGGTTCACATGATTTGGTTAACCATGCACATCCCTACTTGTTAGCATAACCAAAAAAAAATGTAGATGACTATTTGTTACAATTTATTGATTGATTTTTTTGGGTACAATTATTGTTGATTTTAAAATGTACTAATATAGGTTAAAACAAATAAAAAGAGACCCACATTGCTCTGCATCTTGTCTTGGACTATAGAAAGAAGCAAACAACTCAAATTGAGTTCCATATGACTTAAAAGAAATAACAAGTACCGATGATATTTTCTTTTTGCTATAAAACAAATTTCCGTACTTGATTTAAAAAAAAAAAAACTTATTTTTTATCTGCCGATACATATTGATATATTTTTTTGAAGAAGATACATATTGATATATTTTTTTAGTAAGATACATATTGATATTTGTAGACTTGCAGTTTGCATAAAAAAATAAATTTGGACGGTTTATTTACACCATGAAAACAAATGCACGGTCCTGAATGCGACATCCGATCTTACAGTTATCAATCACGTTCATTTGAGCTTGAAAATGATGCAAATTGTACAAGTGCTTTCTTGCAAAATAAATCAACTACTATGTATCATCATCTCAAATTAGTAACCAAACTTGTGCTCATTAAATCAATGCCACATTCTAACACGTTCACTGAACACAACCCATCTTAGAATTAGTAGGCAGCATGTGTCACATGGTAATGTTGATCTTAAATCCTAATGTATTGTATCCGTGGAAGAATGGAAGCTCATCTTGGACACACTTTATATTTTTCACGCTGGCACTTTAAAGCAATCTGACAAATACATCCAATTTTTGAAGTACTAGTAATTGCATAAAGAATTAATTCTCTTTTTAATAAGGTTGGAGAATAGTATAATATAAGATAGGGGGGAAGCCAGATTTTTATGTTCCTATTAAACGAACACAGTGCAAGTGGAGGCTGTTAGTGTTAAATTCTGTGCCTACCCACAGTGACGAATATGTAAATAAAAGAATGAAAGCAAAACGAAAATTATTATTTATTTTTTCATAATTGGGAACATGGATAAAATCAAAGAATGGAATGTTCTGAATTATTTTACAATTTTAATTTTATTGATTTTTTTTTACAAACACGGACATAAGGCTGAAGAAGATTTGAAAGAACGTAGCACAAAAAAAAGGAGAAGGGAAGAGCATTGTCCTTGTCCACATTGTCATCTCTTGAGATCATTACTCAGACCTCAGATTTTGTTCTTATGATCTTAACCCATTCGAAAATCTGAAAGAAAAATCAGAATTATAACTCTCTCTTTCAATCATAATACAAAAATAATCCTCAGTCCCATCCCACACATGAACTCGTTAACTAACCCCTTGTAAACTATGGTGCACGTAAAATTAAGGGGGGCGTTTTTTTAGGAAGGAAAAATACAATCACTTTTGACATTTTTAAGTTAAGTTTTTTAGAAAAATTATTTCATAAAAAAAATTATTTAGACTCTAAAATGAAAAGCTATTAGGATTAACTTTTCTTAAAATCTATTTATTTTTTCAAAAGCAAAGAGGTAAGGTAGCACATGAACTAGTTAAAAATCATTTTAAAAAATGATTTTTGACGGTAGACAAACACAAATAACTTCATTTTTTTTTTAAATCTCTAAAATTTTCCAACACAAAATCAATTTTTAATAAAGCTAAAACAATTACATCCTGTACTCGTGAGCTTAGCTCAGTTGGTTGAGACAATGCATAAAATATGCAAGGTTTAGGGTTTAAACTCGCCCACCACCAAAAAAAAAATACATCATAATTTACATAGATATTGTGTCTCATGACCAATTCTCCTTCTTTTTTGTGAGAGGGGCGTAATCATACGGAGAAGTTACAATGTTTCCTAACACGTGAATATGAGAGAAAGAGAGGGGTGAACTGAAGTGGGAAAGGGAGGAGGACATTGGTGGTAGAATCGGGAATCGAAGATCATTAGCATGAAAATGAGTGTGTAGTTTTTAG